>Ga0222654_1000008_pt1 | contig 307302 bp, 299 predicted proteins | sample AntAcemetagen421_FD_179805 | JGI IMG/M metagenome (GOLD analysis project Ga0222654, IMG submission 179805) | Saline water microbial communities from Ace Lake, Antarctica - #421 | ecosystem: Environmental > Aquatic > Non-marine Saline and Alkaline > Saline | place: Antarctica: Ace Lake...
AAGTTGCTGAAAATAAATAATCACCTTGATCATTACTGCCGCAATGTTCGTAGGTGACTGTTTTTTCGTTATCTTCGTGAAAAACGGTATGAGTATTAAAATGAGATTCTTGGTCTTGTTCACAAAAGATTAAAGAATAAGATAGGAATAATAAAGCTATAAAGTAGCTTTTTATATTTCGATAAAAACACAATTTCATGATATCCCTTCATGATCATAATAATACCAACTTACGATATAGTATGCCTTAAAAGCATCATAACCAAAAGGTAAACATACTGATTTTGAATGAATTTATTTTCAAATGTAATTCAAAGTAACAACACAAGTCTTAAGTTAAATTCTAGAAAAAAAACTTACTTGCCAATGTTTTTTTGTACCTGAACAGCACTTGTAACAGTTTTTAAAATCTCTTCTTTTGTTAGATCTGGCCACAGAGTATCCAAAAACCTAATCTCTGTATAAGCGCTTTGATACAATAGAAAATTACTCAATCTCTGTACTCCACCAGTTCTAATGATAAGATCTGGATCAGGAGTGCCTGATGTCCACAAGTGAGACTCGAACATTTCTTTGGTTATAACCGTATCTTTTGGGCATTGTTGTAACAAAGATTGAACAGCAGAAACAATTTCCTGTCGTGCTCCATAGCCAAACAAAAAATTAACTTGAAGTTTTTTTTGATTTGCTGTTTTTTCTTCAACTTTTTTACAGACATCTTTTACTTTATCAGGAAATTGTGACAAATCTCCAATAAACTTAATCTTAACGCCCTGCTCAATGAACATAGGTAAATAACTTTCTGATTGTTGAATAACAATATCAAAAATATACGATTGCTCTTGCTCTGGTCGTTTAAAATTTTCTAGAGAAAATGTGTATAAAGATAGGTATGGAATATTGTGGTCTAAGCAGAATCTTATAACTGTTTCAACAGTCTTTGCGCCTGCTGCGTGCCCACTCCATGGATACTTCCCTTGTCTTGTTGCCCATCGACGATTACCATCCATGACACAAGCCAAATGGGTAATCATGCAGTAACCTTGCTCTGAACAAACGAATCAATACACTTAAACAAATAGGTGAATCCAACCATACCTGCTGCGAAAATCACTCTTTCAACTATCACAATTGGCATAAGCACTGTCCAAGCCTCAACAGGAATAGAACCTGTATACAACCAAACTATAGAGCCAATGGCATGAGCAACAAATGAAGCTGACAACGCACGACTGCATATTGAATCCTGCTTAATAAAATAAATCACCATAGGAACAATCCAATAGAATGAATAATAAAAAGCCTGTCCTCCAACTGGATGCATGCAAAACAAAGTCATTGCTGTAACTGGAATCATAATGGATGTCATTATATTTTTATTTTTCAGAGCAATTGCAGCAAAGAACAGCGGCAATCGACGAAAAACAAATAAATAAGGGAATGAAAAAGCAAAAAGACCTTTTGTTAAAAAGTACAAAATAACGTATAATAAAGAATATTGAGATCCTAATGCTGGTATAGCCATACTGGAATACGAGAAGCAAGCTAACCTCGAACCTATAATGTAATTAAATGGTAAGAAAGCTACAAGAGTAGCCAAACAAAATGAAATAATTGAAGCTGTTTTTTTAGTTATCATTGAAGAAACAATCTTTTTATAACGTTATATTAATAATTAATAGAATATCATAAAAGAAATTTAAAGGGAATATCGTGAAATATAAAGCAATTATATTCGATATGGACGGAACTATAACTTCTACAGAAAAAATCTGGCAACTAGCGACTCAAAACGTTTTAGACATCTACACACCACACCTCGATGCAGCAAAAAGAAACGAAATAAAAGAATATTTAAGTGGTTTAGCGCTTTATGAAAGTTCTAAGTACATACAGAAGCATGCCATTACTGAAGTTTCAGCCGATGAAATCAGAGAAGAAAAAGCTCGACAAGCTCACGATTTATACACATCACACGGAATCGATTACATTCCATTTTTCTCAGATTTTCATGCCAAAGTTAAAAACCTTAACTTAAGAACTGCAATTGCTACAAATGCAACGAACGAAACCGTTAACAAAACATTGTCGATGCTACCTCTGCGCGATTTCTTTTCAGAGCACATTTATGATGTAGACATGGTCAATAGAGTCTGCAAACCAAATCCTGACATCTTTTTACATGCTGCTAAAATGATCGATGTCAGCTCGAAAGACTGTATTGTTATCGAAGACTCAGCCCATGGAATCAAAGCAGCAAAAGCTGCTGGTATGTATTGCATTGCTATCAACACAGGAAAAAATAGCCATGCGCTACAGGAAGCTGATGAAATTGTTAATTGCTACACAGAAATCAATTTAGATAAATTAATATTAAAATAATATCCCATACGACAGGACCAATAAATGAAAATTACGCGTAATCAACTACTAACATGCTCTCTAACATTACTAGCCTTCATTGCAGGTTACGCTATTTCCAACTATACAAATGATGGATCTACCCAGACCTCTAAGATTGATAACAAAAAATACGAAGCCATTATTTTTGACATGGATGGAACAATCATAGATACCGACCATTTATGGAAATCTTCTAACGGTCCTATTCTAGACTCTCACGCACCACATCTATCCCAAGAAGAAAAAGATGCAATAACAAAAGAATTCAAAACTCTAAACATTTATGAAGTTTGGAACTGCGTACATGGTCACTGTTCTGTAGAAATAACACCAGAACAAATCATTGATGAAAACATGAAACATCTTCTTGTTACCTACAAAACTCACGGCGTTTCATACATTCCACACTTTCATGAGTTTCATGAAAAAGTTACTAACTCTGGCTTAAAAACAGCTATTGCTAGTAACTCACAACAACATATTGTTGATGTTCTTGTAGAGATTGTTCCTTTAAGAAGTCACTTTGCAGAACACATTTACAATGCCGATCACGTAAACAGAGTCTATAAGCCTCAGCCAGATGTTTATTTACACGCAGCTCAAAAATTAGGTGTAGATCCTCAGCGTTGTATTGCTATAGAAGATAGTGGATCTGGTATCAAAGCTGCAAAAGCTGCTGGTATGTACTGTATTGGAATTAATACAGCTAAAAACCTTAAAGCTCTTGCACAAGCGGATGAGATTGTTGAATGTTTTTCAGAAATTGATTTAGAAAAACTTCTTAACGTTTCAAACTAAATTATAAGAAATCAATGGGCTCATAAAATAATAAGCCCATTGATTTTAGTTTTAAATATTATAACGTAATGAGTTATAATTAATTAACTATAACCTGAGGACTTTAACTCATGAATACTACTCTTCTTTTAACCCTACTTTCTTCATTAAGTGTAATCTACTTTATCGTTGGACTGATTACCTCACGCAAAGTGACAACAGTCGATTCTTATTTTTTAGCCAACCGACAAGTTAGCGTACTCCCCCTTACATTCACCCTGGTTGCAACTCAACTTGGGAGTGGACTACTTCTTGGTACTGCTGCTCGAGCATATTCAATTGGGTTATGGGGCATTTTATATACTTTTGGAATAAGTCTCGGATTTCTAATTTTAGGATTTGGGTTTGCAGCTCAGCTCCGATCTCTTAACATTTCTACAACTTCTGAAATTTTTGAAACTCGCTATAAATCTAATAAGCTAAAACTCTTTGCATCGTTAGTTTCTATTATCAGCTTATGGGGGATTTTAGTAGCTCAAATAATTGCATCCAACCAACTTTTTATAAGTTGCGGTATCAGTGATCCACGATGGCTTTTATGTTTTTGGGCTCTTTTAATCGGCTACACTATGATTGGAGGACTGGGATCAGTCATCATTATTGATACGATTCAGGTGATTTTCATTTTAGTTATCTTCTCTGCTGTTTTTTACTATGCATTACCAAAAGGAAGCATAAGCTCATTTACGATTCCCAATCTCATGAGAATGCAAAGTTACTACTTTGGTAAAAAGTATGTTTTATCTTCACTTCTACCAGTAGTGTTTTCATCTGCATTGTTCTCACTCATAGAACAAGATCTGGCACAGAAATTTTTTGCTGCAAAATCTGCTCTTACAGCAACCGTTGCAGCTTTTTTATCAAGCATTATTATTACACTTTTTGCCTGCATTCCACTTTATTTTGGTGTCTTTGCAAAAATAAAAAATGTTCATGTACCTGCTGGGGTTAGTCCATTGCTTCCTTTGATAGAAAAAGTTAGCAGTGAATTTGTTTATGCTTTAATTATTTGTGCTTTAATTGCAGCCATTGCGTCAACTGCTGATTCACTCTTGTGCGCAATCAGCTCTCACATTGCACAAGATTTTTCAAAATTTTTACCATCTTCAAGAAAGCTGCTTATTTCAAAAATTATCACATTTATAACTGGAGCCTGTGCTCTTTTAATGTCATTCCACATTCACGGAGATATCATTTCAGTTTTAGAGCAAAGTTATAGGTTTTCAATTAGCTGTATTTTTGTCCCAACAGTCATTGCTTATTTTACACCAAATGTACGTCAAGGAGCTGCTCTTGTATCAATCATCTGTGGATCAATTAGTTTTGTAGGAGTACAGATTTTTTTACCACACTCGATACTACAAGACATAATTCCTTTAGCACTCTCTTTACTTGGCTATATCCTAGGCGCTATACTAGCAGAAAAATAATTTTAGGCTTTCCATGAGGTGCTATATGAAAAAGATGATCGTAACTCGTATTGCTATTCTCTTACTCTCTTGTAATTTTTTAACGGCAAATCCATCGACTCAAAAAGTAAGTCCTGAAGATGTTTGGGTAACTGTTTTTGTTCATGGTTCATTTTCATTAAAACCACACTTAACACTCGGCAACGCTCTGAATGTTATTTTTGATCGAATAGAAAATTCGGTCTACTATCGATCGACAGAAATTAATCGAAGAGATAAATTTTTCTATAAGAACCAAGTAATGATGGGGCTTGGACTAGAAAAAATAGATATTCATCATCCAAACAAAGAAGAAGCTTCTCGAATTGCCGCAGCAAGTTATGAAAAGATATCTCAATATGTAGGAAATTCTCCAACTGATGAATACTATGCTTTTGGATGGAGTGGACTTGTAAGTCATAAATTACGATATCTTGAAGCTGGAATTTTATATCAACAACTTCATGACGTGGTAAAGAATCTTAAAGCTCAAGGGAAAAGCCCTAAAGTCCGTGTGATTAGTTATAGTCATGGTGGAAATCTTTCAATTCAACTTGGTGCTGTACACGTAACAAAGACTCCTTCTGATCAATTCACGATTGATGAACTCTATTTAAATGGTACTCCTGTTCAAATAGAAACTGACTATTTAATTAATAGTCCTGTTTTCAAAAGAGTTTATAACATTTATTCAAAAGCTGACTGCGTACAAAAATTGGATTTTTTCTCGTTTAAACGTTTCTTCTCTCGTCGAAAATTTACAAGACGTAGAAATTTTGAATTACCAGAAAAGTTAACTCAAATTCGTTTAAGCATCACAGACTATACTCCAAAAGATATCAACTCAACAATTCCATTCCCTCAAGATGAAAAAAGCTTAAAACAACATTTTACAAAATGCACTTACGATCCAGGACACTATGAATTATGGTTTATGGGATGGACGATTTTATCCTACCGAAAAAACTTCCCTTTCAACCCACTGCCAATCGTAAACTTCTTACCAATCATTGTAAAAGATTTACACTCCATACCAAGAATATCTAATGATATCATCGTTAACGTTTTACCTTACAAAGATACTATAGAAATCTATAACAATGAAAAAGTAAAAGACGATAACTCTCTTGTTGCAGAAAAACCATTTATACCAAAAAAGGTTTTGGAAGATATAAAAACAACTGCACTAAGATATGAGCCTGTCGATTACAACTTGGAAACTTATAACAGAAAAATGTACGATGCTATAGAAATAGCTCAATTTGAGTATGACCAATTAAACAAATTAAAAATCAAAGAATTTAAAAACATCAAAAAAGAAAAACAACAGAAAAAAGCGATTGATAACAGTCGAAAAGTTATAAATTTACAAGAAAAGAAAAAGCATAGAAAAAGAGGCTTTTTAAACTAAAAAACATCAAGCGATCGTCACCTTATGGAATTTAAAAAGTTAGTTATTATTTGCACTATGATTATCGCTACGCTAAGCGCGATAATATTTTATCAATTGCAACTTGTATCTCAAGTAAAAACAAAGCCTTATGTTGTGTGCACTACAAGTATTATTGCAGACGTTGTACAAAACATAGGGCAAGATGCCATTAATGTTGTTTCGTTAATGGGGCCAAGCATTGACCCACATCTATACAAACCAATTGAAAGTGACGTTTTAAAAATTTCATCCGCTGATATTATTTTTTATAACGGCCTTCACCTCGAAGCCAAAATGGCAGATCTTTTTAAAGAACTTTCTTATAGTCAAACAACCGTTGCCGTTACAAAAGACATTCCTAAAGCAATGTTGTTATCTGCTGATGAATACAATCAAATATTTGATCCACATGTTTGGTTTGATATTAGCCTATGGATGCATGCAGTGAACACTATCTGCCAAACACTCGTAGAAAAATTCCCAGCTAATAAAAAGTTGTATGAGAGCAATACAAAAAAATATACCGAAAAATTAGAACTACTACTCATAAAAACCAAACAAATAATGGATCAAATTCCTACAAAGCAAAAAATTATAATTACTGGTCATGACGCTTTTTCTTATTTTGGCAGACTTTATGACTGTACAGTTGTAGGCCTACAAGGAATCAGCACAGAAAGCAGCCCTGGAGCATACAATATTCAAAAAATCATTGAACTTATCTGCAATCAGAACATTCCTGCAATTTTTATTGAATCTTCAATCCCTATCAAAAACATTTTAGCTGTTCAAGAAGGTGTTGCTGCACAAAACAAACAAGTCGATCTTGGTGGCGAGATTTATTCAGATGCTTTAGGGCCTCAAAATTCATCTGGAGCAACATATATCGATATGATCATGCACAACGTAACAACCATAGAAAAAGCATTAAATAACGGCTAAATCCATTACGGATCAACAAAAAACATAATGTTCATCAATATGAAATTTTGCTATACTTATCAAGTATCTAACGTGAGCCATTATGGCTCAAACATCTTTAAATCCTTTCTTAAAAAAACATTCTATGACTTTTGTAAAAAAACAGCTGACTCTTTTAATTTTCATTGCAACTCTATCATTCACATCTATCCACACAAGCGAAGAATACCCAACGATATCTATTCCTGCTCCGGAACTAGGAGGCACGAGTAATTTTATATTTAACTTAGTTGATCAAACACAAGGAAGCTCTAACCCCTGCCCTCATGATGAAGTCCAATTGTTAACAGAAAATAAGACTCGACTTTTTTTGAACAATCCTATGGTTATTGATTTTTTAAAAAATAAACCACAAATGTTTGTAGTCATTAGAAAATCAACAAGGAAAGAGTTGAAAGAAGACCAATCCCAAAGATTTCAAGCTGATATACGGAATTTTTTATAGAATTCATCATACACCAAAGTTAAAGCTCAATGTAACAATAGGTTACTCCTTAACTATATTGATAAAAGCGTGTATTCTAGATAAAAGAATCTAAAATTATTGTTACCAACAGATCGATTATAACTTTCATATGAAGCCAGCAATTACCATAAAAAATCTCACGGTTGCTTACCATCACGGTCCGATTTTGCACAACTTAAATTTTGTAGCCGAAACTGGAACGTTGGTAGCTATTGTTGGTCCAAATGGTAGTGGTAAAACAACGCTTTTACAATCGATTATGGGGCTTTTGCCATCAACGGGTAACATCTCTATCTTTGATCAGCCAAGCAAATCACAGCGACATAAAATCGCCTACATTCCCCAAAGATCTTCAGTCGATTGGACATTCCCCGCATCAGTTCTTGATATCGTTATGATGGGACGATACGGACAATTAAAGTTTGGACAAAGATCAACCCAGCATGATAAAGACCTAGCTCTACAAGCTCTGCGACAAGTTAAAATGATTGAACTTGCAAATTATCCAATTGGGCAGCTTTCTGGCGGTCAACAACAACGAGTGTTTCTTGCACGAGCTCTTGCTCAACAGGCTGACATCTACATCATGGATGAACCATTTATAGGTGTGGACATGACAACAGAAAAAATCATTCTTGATATTTTCACTGAACTAAAACAAGAAAACAAAACTGTTATCGTTGTGCATCATGATTTAATCACGGTAAAAAAATATTTCGATTTTATTTTTTTCATGAATCGAAAAGAAATTGCATCTGGACCTGTTACCACAACACTGACTCCAGAAAACATTACAAAAACATTTCATACACCGATAGAAATTGATGATCTCCACCTTTTATAAAATTTTAATTGGTACGACACTTGTTGGTGTTACAACAGGCATACTTGGCTGCTTTACCCTACTCAATAAACAAAGTTTACTTGGTGATACCATAGCCCATGCCACATTCCCTGGACTCACAGGAATGTTTCTTATTATTTTACAAAAATCATACGCCCTACTTTTGTTTGGCGCTGCTGTAAGTGGACTTTTTGGAGCATTTTGCGTTCATCACATCACTCAAACAACAAAACTCAAAAAAGATGCTGCGCTCGGTATTGTATTATCAACTTTCTTTGGACTTGGAATCATGTTTTTAACAATGATTCAAAAACTACCAAACGCTCATCAATCCGGTATTGATAAATTTTTATTTGGACAAGCAGCGACTCTTTTATACAGTGACATTGTAAGCATCGTAATCATTTCACTCATCGTGATCACAAGCATAGTCTACCTTTGGAAAGAACTTAAAGTCATAACATTCGACCCTGTATACGCTCAAGCAATCGGATTACCGGTTAAAAAGATTCATGGAATTTTAATATTTTTAATTGTACTCACCGTGATTGTTGGACTTCAAACAGTCGGACTTATTTTAATGAGTTCATTTTTAATTGCTCCTGCAGCTGCTGCAAGACAATGGACCAACTCGCTTTCTACAACTGTTTTTTTAAGCATACTATTTAGTATCATTTCAACAACATCAGGAACTATCATCAGCTGTAATTATCCAAATATCCCAACAGGTCCAACCATTGTGATTATTGCAACAACAATCACACTTGTTTCTATTATCATTGCACCATCAGGAAAAATCACTGAGAAGATTAAAGGGTTTTGCAATCTTTCAAAAGGTAACAAGTGCCTTTAATTTATCTACAATTACTCTTTATCACTATCGTCACTGCGCTTGCATGCGTTCTCCCTGGTAATTTTTTAATTTTACGAGGTGCATCGCTCATGAGTGACGCACTGAGCCATGCAATATTATTTGGTATCGTTGTAACCTTTTTGATCGTACAAGATATCAACTCTCCTTTAATTTTTTTAGGAGCCATTTTTTCTGGAATTTTAACGGTAACTGTAACAGAATTTTTAACATGGACAGGAAAAATCAACCAGGATGCTGCGATTGGTTTAACATTTCCATTTTTATTTTCTATCGCTGTCATATTAATCAACCTTTTTGCAAGTAATGTACACCTTGATACTGATGCTATTTTACTTGGTGAACTTGCCTTTGCACCATTTTCTAAATTTTATATTTTCGGCTATGACTGTGGGCCAATAGCCTTGTGGAGCATGAGCATCATTCTATGTATCAACATTGCATGTATTAGCTGTTTTTATAAAGAACTACAACTAACAACCTTCGACCCTGTTTATGCAAAAGTCATGCAATACAATCCGACACTTTTTCACTACCTTTTAATGATTTTAACAAGCATCACCATTGTTCAAGCTTTTCACACAACTGGTACTATTCTAGTTATCTCGTTTATCGTCACCCCTGCAGCAACAGCCTACCTCATAACAAACAAGTTACACGAAATGATAGTCGTCAGCTGCTTACTTGCTGTTATTGCTGTCCTGTGTGGATTTTTAATTGCTCACGCATGCAACAGCTCTATCGCTGGATCAATTACCATTGCAAATGGCCTCATCTTCTTAGCAGTCATGACGATGCAGAAGCGGATCAACTCTGTATGAGAAATCAAAGCTATAAAAAAACCGAACTGTAAAACAGCTCGGCCTTTAAAATTAAAGTTTATACAAAAAATCTAAACGGTGAATTTTTTATTTATCACCTCGAAAATCGTTCTCTACCTGTTTTCGAAGAGCTATTACATCTAATCGTGATTTATACCAACAACCAAAACTAGTAGTAAAGCAAAGTCCACTTCCTTTTAATAAAGTACTTGTGCTGTCACGACCCACCAAAGGCGTCATTGCAAGTAAAGAAGCTCCTGATACAAATGAAGCCAATGCATATGGATAGTATGGTGAAGTTGCTTTTTTTCTAAATATTTTTGCTTGTACTGATTTTTTCTGAAGATTTAATCCAGCTACCGTTGCTGCAATTAAAGGATCTTTCACAGAGCCAAAAGTAGTTTTATAACTATGCAACATATTGCCTGTGTCTGCTTGCAATTCTTGTGCTTTTTCTGATGCTTCACCTACCAAAGCTTCAACTTTTTCTTCACATTTTTTTACAAAATTTGGATCATGAGCTGCATCCACTAAAAACGCCGTTCCTCTCTTTGCAATCCTACCTCCCACTGGACCCCCAGCAAATGTTCCAGCTGCTCCTGCAAGATCTATAAAGCCATGACTATCTTCCATTGTTCGACGATTTCGACCTTTAGAAGAACGCCCATCATCCGAACTGTCACTATCACCTCCAAGAGCATTTGTATGATACATACATGACACGATAACAATAAATCCTATGATGCTTTTATTCACCTTCATAATACAAAATCCTTTTGCAGAAAACTTTAAGTTTTTTTAACAACGAGCCAAGTTTATCAATTTAAAAACTTTATACAAAAATTATCTTGCACAGCACGATTTGATTAACATCATCCATGCATACACTTTGCTCAAGATCAACAAAAGCAACGTAACTATTTAAACCGAAATAACGTCAAACTCCCCATCAATTTCCATAACTTTATACTGTCGTCTAATTAATCCTAGGTAGTTAACATCAAACCGAACATCAACATATTTTTTACTCGCAACAACCAATGTTTGCAAAGTCATTGATAATTGATTAAAAATAGCTCTGCCCAACTTTGATTCCCAAAAATCTTTTTTAACATGCAAATCATTGTAAGAAACTTTATAATCTATCAGCTTTACATGTAATCCTTTAAAAGGACCTTTCGCAACTGAAACTGACACCGAAGTATCAAACTCGATCGTTTCTAAAAATTTAAATCCTAAAAACAATAAGCTGCATGAAACAATAAAAATAATCCAAACTCTCATAAGAAACTCCTTTATAGTAGATAGTACAACACAATTTTTTAAGCATCATTAATAATGCAGCCCGCGTGATTAACACATTCCGGTGGTTTCCGAGTGACAGTGGCAACACATACACTTTTCTAAAGCTCAATGAAGTTCGCTATATCTACAAATTTAGTTCGTTGTTATAATGAGAATCAACAATTTTACACAATCGAAAGAAAAAAACATGAAATTTACATTACTTGCCATGCTTGCAGGACTTGCTGCAGGAGCTGACAATCCAAACACAAAAGATCTGCATCTCGGTGGGCCTGCTTGTAATCACCTTAATGATGTTGTATACAAAGCCACCAATAATTCCTGTAGCATTTATGCTGAAGACAGAATTGCTTGTTTCGAAGAATTTAAAGGTGCTCTTACAGAAATACCATTCGTTTATTATTTTGCACAAGCTCAAGAGGCATGCAAGGATGAAATTGCGCAAGAACGCCCTGAACCTTTACTGAAACAATTAAAAAAAGAGCAAAAAAAAGAAAAAAGAAAATGCAGAAGAAATGACCTCAACGAGGACGATAAATACTCCTGCAAGCAACGCCCAAAAGATATAAAAATGCTTGAAGAAGTGATACGTAATCGAAAGAAACAATCATGAAATTTGCATTAATTGCCATGCTTGTAGGATTTGTATCAGGAGCCGACAACACACAAAGCTCCCACCACACCAGACCTGCTTGTAACAGATATAATGGCATGATGTCTCAAGTGACTAACAATAAATGTAATAGTTATGATCAAAACAAAGAGACTTGCTTAGAAGCGTTTGAAATAGTTGTTACCGACCTAGAAAAGTCTCAAGGATCATACCAGTACACATTACAAGAACTACTACAAGCTCAAACAACATGCAGACATGAAACAGAAGAATCTAATCCTGAAGCTTTAGTAACATCGCTAAAAAAAATTCAAAGGAAAGAAAGAGATCAATGCAAACGAAAAGGCCTCAATAAGAAGGAAAAACATTCTTGCAAACAACATCCAATAGATATAAAAGGGCTTGAAGACAAAATACGACGAAAAACAAACAAAGTATTTATAGCAAGCGAGTAAATTGACAGATTAAAATGTCGACAAAGCTGAGATTTACTCTAAAACTTTGAAGGGAGATAGTATGTTACTATCTCCCTTCAAAGTTTTATGATTTTTAATCTTTATTGTTTCATGCGACCATTTTCTTTCAACAAGTCACTTGTTTTGCAAGAAACTTTTTTGGTATTTTTCCCAAAAACAAGTGGATCACTTCCAGCTGCTGACAGTTCACACACATTAATAAAATTTCTTGTTTTTTGTTGATAAACTTTAACCCTTGGGAAAATTTCATCATTCAATAAAGCAGGAGAAAGTTCTCGCATTGATGAGTCATGGTTAAAATCATCTATCTTCTTATAGTAGTCCTTAACTTTGCTTTCTTGTGATTTATTGAGCTCTACTGGAGATAAAAGTGGGAAATTTTCTTGTTTCACTAACTCTGGTCGTTTGCTAATTTTTACTTGTTGATTCTTTAACCATTTATCTCGTGCTGTAGAACTATAGCCATCAATGGGCTCCATGCTTTGCGCAGATATCCCAATTTTATGCCCTTGTGATGTTGTAAATATTTTACCATCAGTTGAACCATTATTTCTAGCTGCTGCATTTGGAATTACAGTATAGCCTTTATCAGCATCTCTTCTTTTTTCTTCTTCTTCCATTGCATCATTAATCACATTAGCTTTCCATCGCTCCAACCGAGCAATTACTCCTAATGATCGATTCAGTTGCTGTAACATTCTTTTTATGACATTCATTTCTTCTGAAGCTTGCATGTACACAGGAATGCACAATATCATAACCAATATCGTTCTTTTATTTATTTTCATAATCACGCCCCTATAGCAATAGTCTAACCCCTAAACTGGATATAACTATAATCACATATTTTGACCATTATTACAAATGGTCAAAATATGCGCAACATCAGAATGAATTTATATAAAAAAATTGTATAAATAACTCAGTAGCTATTTAATTTGTAACGTCTTCCAGATACTCAAAAAATCTTGCATTGATAGCTCTTGTGCACGCTTTTTTAATAACTCAGGAGTAAACGGCTCTGTACCATACTTTGACTGCTGTAAATTATTTTTTAACATACGACGTGGCTGCAAGAAACAAGCTCTAATAAATTTCCAAAACCCTGGTTCATCAACAATGAATTCTGGAGATCTATTTGTTTTGAAATAAAGCAAACGAGAAAAAACTTTTGGTGGTGGAAAAAAAGCTGTTGGTGGAACTTTATCCATCAATTCCCAGTCAAAATAATGCTGGAAGAATAATGAAGGGTATCCATATCCACGGCCAGATGTTTGCAATATTTTCTGAGCAACCTCTTCCTGAATCATAATTACACCTTCTTTTACAACAGCCGACGACTGATGTAAAAGGTGTAAAATAGGAAAAGTAATACAATACGGTAAGTTTGCTAACAATACCCATTGCTCACCTTTAAAAGCTTCATTTAAATCTTGATCTAAAATATTCGATTCCATGACATCGACTCGAGGATCATCTTTCAAATTTGTTTTCACTAAATTTGCCCACTCGGCATCAATCTCAAAAACTTTTAATTTATTCAAAAGTGGTTCTGCGGCAATAGCTTCTGTTAGAACACCCTCACCACAACCAATTTCGAAAACATTCATGCCTTCAGTAAACGGTATTTTCCTAATCACCTGATCAATAAAAAATTGATCCTGCAAAAAATGTTGTCCAAATTGTTTTTTAAGTTCAATACCTTGTTTTTCAGGCTTTTTTCTTTGCATATTACTCATTAATCCATTAACGCTTCTTTAAAGAATTCTAACTTTTCAAGAACTTTACCAGCTCCTTGAACAACACATAACAATGGATCTTTTGCAACGACAACTGGCAAACCAGTATCTTTTGCAATCAATCTATCAAGACCATCAAGTAATGATCCTCCGCCTGCCATAACAATACCACGGTCAACCAAATCTGACGCTAATTCTGGTGGTGTATTTTCTAAGGCAACACGTACAACATCAACAATATTTGCAATCGTTTCAAGCAATGCTTCATTAACTTCCGCACTCGATAAAACAATTGTTTTTGGAACGCCTGTGATTAAATCACGACCTTTAACGTCCATTACTTCCTGGCGATTATCAAGCATAACTGTACCAATTAACATCTTGATCTTTTCAGCAGTACTTTCACCAATTAATAAACTATACTTTCTCTTCACATACTGAACAATCGAACGATCCATTTCATCACCACCAACGCGAATTGATCGACAAAAAACAGCTCCGCTCAACGTAATAATTGCAACTTCTGTTGTTCCACCGCCAATATCAACAACCATGCTACAAAAAGGCTCATGTACCTGTAACCCTGCTCCAATTGCCGCAGCCATTGGTTCAATAATTGTAAAAGGTTTATCACGAGCTCCTGCCTGTTTAGCAGAATCGATAACAGCACGGCGTTCAACTTGTGTAATTCCTGATGGTACTGCAATAATCATACGAGGTGCAATCAATGTTCTACGATTATCATGAACTTTACGAATAAAATAACGCAACATAGCTTCTGTTAATTCAAAATCAGCAATAACTCCATCACGCAATGGACGACATGCTCTGATAGATTCTGGAGTTTTTCCAAGCATTTCTTTAGCGGCTCTTCCTGCAGCTAAAACTCTTCCATTCTTTGCTTTAACAGCAACAACTGAAGGCTCGTTTAAGACAATGCCTTTGTTTCTAACATAAACCAAAGTATTTGCAGTTCCCAAATCTATAGCAATATCATTAGAAAAAAAACTAAATATTTTTTTTGCAGGTAAAAATCTTGAAAAAGTTGTTTTATTCATTATGTATCTTTAAAGTTAAAAATTATTAAAAATCAACTGTTAATCCTACAGCAACTCGCGTTGTCTGACTTGCTCCTCGAGATCCAAGCATATTAAGCGGAATATCCCATGTTAAAGTACACAATGGTTTATATGACCAGCCTTGATGCTTAAAACCTAGATCATACATAAGCTCTAAAGTTCCATACTCTTGCGCCCATTCGCTATTTGTTTTCATGTTCGAAAAATTCGCAACTGGTTCTTGCACAATTCGTTGGTCTTGAAATTTATCTTCCCCATGCACAACATAAGTATATTTAAATAACAATCCAAGTCCCTCACGGAAGTTTTCTAATGCTGCATAAGGTGCAAATGCTGCGGTAACACCAGGGTTAATATACAATGGCCCAACTACTGGAGCAAATAAATTACTTTCATTAGCTATGCATATTCGATGCTCTACAGTCTTTGGAAATCTTTTTTCGATACGACACTCAAAACCAACTTTCCAATCTTCTTTTAATTCAACTTCAATTGATGGGCTAAAATATGCACCCCAGAAACCGTCTCCACCAAAAGGTACCGATCCAATATGGTTGTTAGATGAAACAACTCCCGTTGGAATAAGTAAACCAGCAGCAACGCTTGTATCAAGTTTACGGCACCACAATACATATTCTCTAACATCAAAAGCTCGAATGTATAAATCAATATCACTCACACCGGACTGATTCCAGTATCCATCCTGAGTATTAACTAGAAGCTCAAATTCTTTTGTTAATTCGTTAAATTGTGCCTGATTACCAGCAGCAGTTAAATTCAGTTTGCTTTTAGCTGTTTCACCAGGAATCAAATTAGCTTGAGCAACAAGACGTAAAAAGAATAAAGAACCACCAAAACCAAAATGATTACTTACTGGAACATAACCAGCAACTGAAAATCCTTGTCCTTCAAAAGTACCTGGCATATCTACAGAAAAATCTGATAAATATTGCCACTGTGCAGGAACTGGGCTGGTAGTACCATTTAACTCTAAGGCACTAGCAAGATCAGAATAATTTAAAGTTCCTTGTAAGTTTGGATATCCATATTCCCTACTACCAACTCCATTATTTTTTTTCTGCAATGAGGGAGATGTAACAAAGGCTGTGGATGCTGTGATGAAAAATGGGTCAACAGACAAAGATCCATGACGATGATCTGTGCCATTATAAACATGTGGCAACCATGGAAAATATCGATTATCCATGACCATGGCATTTAACGATAAAGATGATGAGAAACAAAATAAAATAAAACTTGCTCTATAAAAACGTTGAAATAATTTCACAATCTACTTTCCTTACAATCTTGAAAATCTCAATAGATTTAAATTTTTTACAATTTATAAAATGTGTCTTTATTTTAAACTATTTTTATGCATTTGAAAAATTATATAATATTTAACACCAAGATGAAGAAACTAATTGGAGTCTATTCATACCATCATTTCAATTGAATGATACACAGAGCTTGTCAGTAATCTTAAATTTTAAATAATATAAAAGAATTCACTGACAGTCTCACAGATACCCCTAAACGAAACAAAACAGCAAAGGACATCTACAAACAGTAACTTTAACTAAATGTAACTAAATACAACTTAACAAGCTTTTTCATGCATCCTATTTTTTACAAAATAACTATTGCTTTATCGGGAAAAATGACACTATACTTTTTTGAATCTTTCGTACAAAGAGAAAGAATCTTAGACCTAACTATCAATAAAAAGGAGAAGGAGCCATTATGCCAGAAAATCTTCAAGCTATCTTGCTTGCAGGCGGCACATCAATTCGCTTTAATACCGGAAAAACAAAATTAACCGAAAAAATCTGTGGTAAAGAGATGATCTTGTATCCGCTTGATTTACTACAACGTATGAACGTTCCGGTTACTATGGTTGTAGGATTTCAAAAAGAACGCATTCTCGAAACAATCACAAAGCACAATATTAAAAATATTAATATCGCAACACAAGAAGAACAACTTGGAACTGGCCATGCCGTAGCAGTTACTAAGTCTTTTTGGAATAAAGATCACATCTTAATTATTAATGGTGACATACCACTGATGACTGCAGATGTTATTCAAAAACTATACAAAAAGCATATTAACACTAAAGCTGACATCAGTTTTGCAACTGCTCATTCTGTTGATGAAACAGATGAAAATCATTGCCGTATTGTTATTAATGACAACAAAATCCGCGTAGTAGAACGTAAAGAAGAAAATCTTGATATGGAGGCTCAATGCTGTGTAAGTGTTGGAATTTATATCATGAAAAAAGAATTTTTAGATGCACACATTGATAAGTTATCAAAGAGTAATTTCACTGGTGAGTATTACCTACCGGAACTTATTCAGATGGCTAGCAATGAGAAGTGTAAAATTATCACAACCCCAATATCATTTGATCTATCACGAGGAGTTAACACTCTCGCTGAACTGTGGGTTGTTGAACATATCAAACGATCTCAAATTATTAGTTACTGGATGAATCATGGTGTACGATTCGCTATTAGCTTAAATGTAATCATTGATTGTGATGTTATTTTAGAACCTGGTGTATTTATTGGATCTGGAGTTCACATTCTTGGGAAATCAATTATTAAAAAGAATGCAAACATCGGAGCCTTTGCTTACGTTAAAAATAGTGTTATTGAACAGAATGCAAAGATTAAATCTCATACAGTTGTTATCAAATCAACAATTGGACAAGATGCAGTCATTGATTCATTCACTAAAATAAATCATCAACATGTCGCTGGAACATTGAATAAAGAATCTCAAAAAAAATCGCCCCTATTTACTGGCGCTATAAAAGATATAACGGAAGTGGATAACTCACATTCGTTATAATTTAAATATAGAAGGCGAGAGTTAATTCTCGCCTTCTACATTTTGTTCTTTACGCTTAACTCACAAGCAAGTTTTATTTCTTGAACTGATTCAGGAAAAGAGACCATCTCTTCATATAAAAATTAGGTTTTTCGATATCCATCACTTCATATGCGCTGGTCCCATCCAAACCATCTTCCTTATAAATTTTTTGAGCTAAATCATCAAGTTTATCTCTATGCGCATCTAAAACGTCATAGGCCTCTTCATAGACTTCAACAAACATTGCTTTAATATCGTCTTTATAAGAGTCGCGATACTCTTGACTGCGAAGAAAATCTTCTGCAAGGCGTTGAAATCGTTCTAAATCACTTCCTTCATAATCAATAGACCCTGTACCCATCAACATTCCTTTATCTATGAACTCATCAGCAGACAAACGCTCTCCCCTAAGAATGCAAGCACCAATCCCACCAGACAAATACATCATAAGATCGCTTTTTACTGATCTCCTATAGAAGTCGAGCGACTCATTATCAGGGGTTAATAATGAAATAACTGTATCTTGTGAAGGTCTCATGAATCCTGATCTGGATTCTGACTGTGTTATACTTATACAGTCAATCGTGCGATCCTCAGAAGTCAATGCAAGCATTAAAGCATGACCCGCTTCGTGATACGCTACTGCAAATTTCTCATCAAAAAATTCACTTGAACAAGGAGCATTTATGGTCTTAATACATTTAGTTTTCTCAACTTCCTTCATAAAATCACTGTATTCGCTCTGAGGCTTATCTTTTAAGATAGCAAACAACAAAGGAGTATTTACCTCCTCTTTAAACCCAACAGCCTGAAGATCCGATTGTACATCTTGCACGCTTTCTGGCTTTGGTAGTCTCCTTAATCTGTCATATATTGATGACCTTGCTTCTTCTTCACGACTATTATCATTTGAGCGTTTTGGATATTCTTTTTGCAATCTTTCTTGCTTGGGCAACATCCTTACTTTTCCTTCAATGAAAAAACAACATTGCAATAGAAATAAAGTAAAAATAAATTTATTTTTCATAGGTTACAAATTCTTTCTAATATAGAAATATATAAACATTATCTGACTTCAGAATATCAGATCGAACAAAACAGAGCAAAAGGGTCACCTCTTTTTAGGTTTTTCATAAAAGAGATAGACATCAAAGTTACCCAAATAAAACAACAATCAGATGACACATTGAATAAAAGCTAATGAACAGTTTCTGATTGAGAATCTTTTACAAATTGTTCCATGTTTTTTTCGGATTGAAATCCTTGGCAATGAATCCAATCACTTTCATCTCGATAGATAAGAGCAAATGGAAGTGATTCCTTTTTTAGAAAAAGCCAATGTTCTACAAACTCTTTAAAATTATCATGACTTATTTTACAGCTATTAGATTCGTTAACATAATCAGGGAAATCTTCATAATCAGGTGAGTCAACTTCTTCATCAATTTCCCATTCAGCGCACCCTATGTGAAAAAAGTTGTTTTCAAGGTCATTATAAACAAAAGTTGTATTATAACAATTTACAGGATTGATAAATAACTCCTTATCATATGTTTTATAATCATCAGATAAGTAAGACCTCAAAAATCTTAATGATACATTCGGAGCATCTGTTAAATTATAATATTTATTATTAAATTCTCTATACGTTAGTAAATATTGTTCCATTTTATGGTCCATTTTATATTAAAGGATGATGGGTTATAATTCTCTTTGTAGAAATGTCATAACATACTTTTATTTCTAATCCGTCTAATGTATATCCCACGATGTTCAGTGATTTTAAATTATCACTTTTTGTTACGATTTTTTTATTCATCATTACTTCAATGGCTTTTAAATCACACTTATATTCAGACCAATTTTCAGGATATACTCCAGATTTCTTAAATAATTTGGAATTTCTTGAGTTTTTAAACAATACATCTTTTGAACCTAAGGGACCGTTTATTATTAATTCTGGATTTAAGTAATTAAGTTTTTGTCCACCGAAGTTAGAGTGGCCACCTCTTGGTTGCTTTTTTACAAAATAATCACCTGCATGAATATGATATGAAGCAATGTCTTCGATGAAATAAGTATTCCCATCGTGAGTAAAATAGGGCTTATGAGTATCAAGGAAACCTTTGATTTGAGAACGATATTCTTGCAACTCATAAATTCGATTGAGATATAGAATATCTTCAGGGATGAGATTATCAAGATTTTTAAAGTTATCAGTTATTTTTGAAAGATCTTGTAATTGTCTAATGTTTGACGACAAGTCAGCGAGTTCATAAGCTCGGTTTGAGTTAATTTCTGTTGAAAGATTAACTGGTGGTTTTACTTGACTGACTTGGGTGATTTCTTGTTGCAAAATTTCATGTAAATCTGTGGTGTATCCAAAACTTTCTAATTGAAGAGTTGCTCGTGTTTCTTCAGCAACTTGTGCAGGTATTTTATTAGGCAATGAAAACACCCAGGTTTTTAAATCTGGGTATTGCTTTTATTGATTGCTCATTGTTTGTTTATATCAAAGGCATGGCCAGCATCTTGATACTCTTTAATGATTTTAGGATCAGTTTCTAGACTTATATGATTATCTTCATGAATAATAACTAAAATAATATCTGGACGACTTACTCGTAATTTTTCCCATTGGTATAAAATTTCTGCAAAGTTTTTCCGACTCATTTCAAATCGTTTTTTAGTGTTAAGATCAATTAAAAAACTTGCTATTTCATCTTCAAATTGATCACCAATGTCATATAAAGCTATAGCGTCTCGCTCTTTATCAATGCTTACCCACTCATTACCCTCAGAAGTTTTTTCATCACTAAACCATTCAATAAGCTCTCCTGGATTCATGGATGGACTGAACAGTTGAATTATTGGTCCGAATCTCCAGTCACCTGAGCCTGTAAATGTATATACATTATATTCTTGGCATTTTTTCATTATTAAACATTGCTTCATAAGGCTAATCTTTAAATAAAATTAAATTATTTTTATAATCCCCAAGGGATAAAGTTATTTCAACTGCCTTTAACCAATTTTTCCAAATTATTGAATTAGTTGTTTTATTATTAATTTCTAATTTTATATCTTGCACTAAATCTTCAATATCACCATAAGATTGAGGTCCAAAATAATCGTCTAAAAACAACATTATTGCTTCGAAAGCTTGCTTAACTGAAATTAAGAAGTGTTTATCTGTTTTTCTGCCTGCAATAGTATCAATAGATCTACGCCACATAACCCACATAGCAGGGTCAGCCGTAGTGTTTTTAGACAAGAAACTCATACCGCCAAGAATTGTTGCTAAATCTCCAGATCTGTTTTGAAGAAAGTACATGTCTAAAAATTCATACATTACATTAAAACTTTGTAACATTGTTAATTTTTTATTCATATCAATCCTATCGAATTTAATACTAAACTAGTGTTAAATAGTCTCGAGAATCTTCAATAGCTAAAACATCTTGAATACAATTTAACCATACTTTTAGCAAAACAGGATCTATAGTTTTATTTTCTAGTGCAAATTCAGCATTTTTTATGAAAAATGATACTTCTATTGATAAATTTTCTGTTTCAAAAAAATATTCTAAAAAAGGTTTCATAGCTATAAATGCGTACAATGGATCAATAAGATCTTTATCTTTGATTTTTTTTTCATTTAAAATATTTTCTAAAAATTCAACCCATACTTCCCACATTGCAGGGTCTGCGGTACTATTGTCTGATAAGAAACTCATAGAACTAAGAATTCCTCCCAAATCATCTGAAAAAGTTTCTATATAGTAAGTTTGAAATAACATTGATATTGCATTAAATGCTTGTAATTGTGTTATTTTAATTTTCATATTACTCCAGTTTTATTTTTTTTTAGGTAATGTTAATTTTGAAAATCCAGTTATTGGATTCCATGGTTTTGGGATTTCATTTATACCGCAATTAATAATTATACTTCCTCTTACTTGTGCCCATAATTGAGTACCATCATCTAATATTACACCAAAAGAATCTGTGTTCCACATATCTTGCCCAAGATGATTTTTTATGCTTTTTACAGAATTGATTACTAATGCTCTAAACTCTGGTGAGTCTGGTCGATGACCTTCTCTATCATCAAATATATGATTGCTGTTTTTGCTGAATTCAACGTTAATGTTACTTAAATCAACATTTCTTGGAGTTTTCCTTCTTATAACTTGAGCTATTAATTCTAATTCTTCATAAGATAAATTTTCTAATTCAAAACCTTGTCGCACTAAAGAAAAAATTCTTTTTCTTAAACTTCCTGTCATTCTACTAATCAGTATATTATCTGAACTTATTTTAGTCACTGTAGCTTTAACAGCATTTGCAGCAGATGAGTTTTTACTAAAAAACAGTTGAGATAATCCAGCGGATTCAGATGATGACATCATATTTTCAGTAAGACCTGTAAAAACTGGAGCGAGCGTAGGATGGCTTTTCGGTAGAATATCAAAAAAATTACATCCTAAAATGTTTTTATAGGATGCGTTGAAATTTGTAAATTCAGGACGTTGTAATAGCTCAGTTGATTGTTGCCAAACTTTTTGTAATTGAGACTTGGTCATTACATACAAAGATTGAGTTACTTGATCGGATGCTTTATGCACAGCAGTGATAACTGGTCGTAATGATAAAATTTGATCAACCATATGATTTAAATTTGGAGTTGGTGTTGCTACACCTGCAGCAAGTTCTGCAAAGCGTCCAACAGTTTCTGGTTTTTGTAAGAAATTGGAAAAACTATCAAGATCTTTTGTGACTTTATCCCAATTGCCAACAATACAGGCAGATCCAAAGGAGCTTGCATCGAGCAATGCTTGTGCACATATTGGGGCAACGGTTACTGCAGTTGCAGCTATCATACAGGTTGTCGCAGCGACGGTGACTGTTGGAGCCGCAACCATACCAGCGGCTACGATAGCTTCGATGCCCGTTGTTATCGCAAAGCCTTGAGCAGCATGTTGTAAAATCGCATCTCCATAACTATCGATAACAATATCAAAATAGTCCATTGCTGTTTGTATTTGGTTGTACCGTTGAGCAATACTACCTGCCATACCAGATAAATAATGCTGAAGCCCATGACAACAGTTGGTCCCATTGATAGCCTCTGGCAACGCACCTTGAATATTTGATTGTTGTGATAAATTAGCTAAGTTCGCACAATAATCGGTAAGATTTTTTTTATAGATTTCATGAGAATGACTTGATGCATAGTCTGCAACGGTATCTAAAATATCAACGAGTTCATGGGTCAATTGATGCTGGATGTGTAAGCCATCAATCTGTTGAAATTGAGCAGTGTCAATATTTTGTGCTTGTAAAAACCCCATAGTTTTAGGGTTTATTTTTATTTGTTGAGTTGTAACATTCGGATGAGTTAATGATTCTTGAAAAGCTTGTTCTCGACGATTCATTACACCTTGCAAAGTAGAATCATTGGTTGTTCGATATGTTGTCGCTACTGGTTTATTATTACTTTGTAATGCTTGAATTATTTGAGGTGATATATTTGATATTTGGGGATTGTTTTTCGGTTGAATAACTTTGCTTTGAGGTTCTCTTTTCTTAACGCCTAAATGATTCTTATTTTCTTGTTTCTGTTTTTGCTGCAAAGCGGCTAATTCTTGTTTGTGACGACTTTCTACTTTAGTTTGTTCTGGTTTAGATATTTTTTTCGCAGTCTTAGCTTCGACTTTGTGTCGCGATTTTATATTATCCATTTCAAATTTATGACGACTGTTCATTGCTCGTTGAGCTTGTTTTTTTACTTGATCAATACGAAATTTCGAATTTGCAACAGATTTAAAGTGAGCAGGATCAATAAAAATATCAGATTTAAAGTCCCCAAGTTGACTATCACTTTTTAAAAATTGTTGAGCGTAATTAAAAACAGAGTTTTGAGCGAGTAAAGCAGCTAGTTTTTTATGATCATAATGCGGATTGTCTTTACAAATTAAGATGATTAACCGAACGTCCTCAGGCGTCATCATAAAATTTTTGCCATTGCAGGAAGTTGGAATACAACGACTTAAAACAGAATTTCTTAATTGTTGGTACTGGTAAAAACTTTGAGATGAATGATGTTCTAGAGTTGAAAGCGTGTTGTCATGAAATTGATTAGCTTGAAAAGAACTGATTTGATCAGATTCATCAGTATTCATGAAAGCTTGTAAATTTGCAGAGGTTTGAGAAGGAGAGAAGGTAAAAACAAGGTCAGTATCTTTATCGTAACTATGTGCTTGAAAAGCGAAAAACAGACTGAAGACGTTGATAATAAACCAGCATGTTCTTTTCATGATCGTTCCCTAATTAAAGATCATAATATACTTACGCTTAGGTTATCAAAGAGCTTATAACTGGTCAAATAAAACAATAATCAGATGAAACATCTATGATTAATTAATTTACACAGATAAACTATTAATATGGAATTAGTGAATTGTTAAACAACTAACAAACCGCAATTACTTTTATATGAATATTGTTGAGCTTTTAGCTGATTTTACGACAGGGTTTTTATGATTACATTCATTCATACAGCAGACATCCACTTCGGCATGGAAAATTATGGAAAAACAGATCCAAAAACTGGTATCCACTCTCGCCTTTTAGATTTTGAAAAGTCATTAAATACCTGCATTGACTATGCCATCGAACATGACGTTGATTTCTTTATGTTTTCTGGCGATGCCTACAAAACAGCAACTCCAAGCCCTACGCAGCAAAAACTGTTAATGCGATGCTTTATGCGGCTATACAAAGCAAATATTCCTGTCGTCATTGTTGTTGGAAATCATGACAATCCATTAAGTTTTGGAAAGGCAAACTCACTTGATATCTTCGCCTGCCTACCAATCGATGGCTTTCATCTATTTGCAAAACCTGACAAATTAACGTTACAAACAAAATCTGGACCTATACAAATCGTTGGCATACCTTGGCCAAACAGACACAACATTGCACTTAAAAACGATTATTTCGTACAAAGCGCTACTGACATCACCGAACAGATTTCACAAGCGCTATCACAAATCATTGTCAAATTAGCGAATCAACTAGACCCTACCGTGCCAGCAATCTTGGCGGGACACTTAACAGTAAGTAATGGTCTTTTTTCTGGTTCAGAACGCAAAGCCATTTATGGGCAAGATCCAATACTTATGCCTTCACAACTTGCAATTCCTCCATTCGACTACGTTGCTCTGGGACACTTACACAGATTTCAAAATTTAAATGAAGGCGGTATTCCAATTATTTATTCAGGATCAATCGATCGTATTGATTTTGGAGAACGTAAAGAAGAAAAAGGATTTTGTGTTGTTTCAATCACTGAAGATAAAAAAACATCTTTTGAGTTTATTCAACTTAAAACTCGCCCTTTTATTCAAGTCGATGTTATTTTAAACGAAGAGCAAGATCAAACCTTGCAAATATTAACAGCGCTCAAGCAACATGATCTTACGAATGCTATCGTTAAAATAACATATAAGCTACCTACGACTTCTATCGATGAAGTTGATGTGAAAAAAATACAACTAGCCTGTAGTCACAGTATGTATCTTGTAGCAATCATTCCAATAAGGGATTTACTAACAAGATCTTATCGAACAATTGTATCCAATGAAATGGATTTAGAAACTTTGCTTAACAAATACTTTGATTCAAAAGAAAACTTAAAGAGTCGGTCAAAAAACCTTATCGAGAAAACACTCCAACTTAAAAATGACAGTGAAACTGAAGACATTAAAGTTTAATAGCAGCCTACGATTGTGTTAACACAAAACCTCCATAATCTGGGTTACAGCAGCCACAAAACGCTTTTTCAAAAAGGTGAACCGAATTCAAGACCCCCAAAATTTGCTATACAAACGTAGGGTTAGTGTAATGGGTGCTGCTTAGTTCAAATTGCTATAAAATAAAAAGGCCGCTAAGAGTAAACTCAGCGGCCTTTGTGCGAAAAAATAAAATTACTTTTATTTTATCAATTCTATAATTGCAACATTATCCATCATACGTTCTTCATATTTTTTCAGAAGATCTTCGTACATTTTACGATTCAAAAGATCTACCACAAATGCTTTGCGATCTTCGACAGGAACAGTACGCTCATCTTGTTTTTCAACAAGGCGATATAACTCAAAAACATTTTTATCTTCAATTAAATGAATTTGTCCTGCTGTCATATCTTTTATAAATAGCTTTTCATCTGCAATATCTGCATTATTCACTTTAACTGGATTGCTCCACTCAATAGAACTATCAGATATAGTGCCAGCAATAATAGCTTGAACCTTATCTGAAACTTCCTGCTTATTATCAACTGTAAAATCAATAAAAGCAACTTGAATAACACAGTGCCCAGGCTCAACATCAGGATTCTCTTTACAATAATCCTCAACATCTTGATCTGATGGTACTAAATGTGCTCTAAATTTATGATACAAAAAGAAATCATACGTATATTGCAACGACAATAACTGTTTTAACTCTGAAAATGTTCGATGACATTGCCCAGCAAGTTCTTCTAAATCATCAAGACTTAAATTATTCGTTTTTTGGATATTTGCCAAATACTTATCTGCCGCAGTGTCATCAATCGGCATTTTATCAGCAACGACCTCTTGTCGAATAATTTCCATCTTAATTTGATGATCTAGCGGAATCTTAGTCCCATCCAAACTAAGCTTGTCAACAATATCACTGTGAGTGATCATAGTATTGCAAGCGGGACCACTAATAACGACAATGCCCTGATCTAGAATCGTAAACTCTGCCTGTAATGATACAGACAGAGTTATTAAAAATAAATAGTTACGTAATAAGCCTATTACCTTGCTGTCAAACATGATTAAATCTTATCATCTAACGCAATAACTTCTAAATCTTCATCATCTTGTTGTTGTGCTTGCATTACAATTTGCTCAGCTTTATTCAATGCTTTTGCATGATTTTGCTTTTTATTTTCAAAGTAATCTTTGTTCTCAACAACATTGTATTTCTGATGTAACTTTTCAACCTGCTTTGTTAGCTCAGCTTCACGTTTTTCATCTTTACACATTTTTGTAATGCCCTGCTTGATTTCAGTAACATCAAGACTGCGATATTCTGCATCTTTTTTCTTCAGCATACCAACAACCCAATATGAATTGTCATCTATCTTAACAACTTCTTTTGATGGGAACTTAGTTGCAGCCATTACACTGTTCTTCAATGTTTCGTTAACAGCACTATCATTGCTTATAACCATAGCTTCAAGATTAACTTCTGCATCTTTTGCTGCTGATTTAAAGTGTTTGTCAGAACCATCTTTAACTTTAGAAGCAAAATCTTCTGCTTTATTTTTTGTATTAAAGACAGCATAAACAACGTCTACACCTGCTGGAGAAGCAATTAAACCAGGAATCTGGTCACGCTTTGCTTTGTAATAATCTTCAACTTCGCCATCTGTAGCCTCAATTGGATGAGCATCTTCGTAATACTTCATGTACAATTGTAAATCAATTGCTTCATGGTACTGACGACGTTGCTTTACTAAATCAGGATTTTGATCGATTCCTTCACGAACAACCCATTCTTTCATTAAATGGCCTGCTTCGATACTTTTAAATAACATTGAATATTCAGCATCTGGCATCATTTGTAAAATCATGCTTAATTGTTGATTTGATTGCTGAGCCATTGCCTTTTGATCTTCAAAGTCTTCAGCATATAAAACTGGTTTTCCGTCTATAGACAGAAGAACATCACCTTTTTCTGAATCTGACTGACATCCACAGTCACTTTCAATTTTCGCTGATTTTTCTTTCTCTCCAAAACAACCGGTCAACATTAAAAGAGAACCCACTATAAGTAGAGATAAAACAACTTTTTTCTCTTTTGCTATAATCATGATCCTTACTTCCTTTACAAAAAAATTATTATTAACTTTGCTGGGCAAATATTACCACAATTTTAAAGACCTTGCAAAAATCTTTTCGTAATACTTATTACAACAAAAATAACAACTTACTTTTTAGAGTTCAATACGATGTAAGAACCCATCCCAACAATGCTTAGAAGTCCGACAGTTCCACCAATAACAATCACCTGTTTATAAGAACGAGCCATATCTTCTCTACGAGTTAAATCATCCAACTCTTGCTTAAGCATACCTACTTGATCATGCGTGAAATACAATTTTTCCGCATGATCATTTGCTTTTAAATACCGAGAAATTTTACCATAACACTCTCTTCGCAAACCACATTCGATCGATTTTTTTTGCGCTTCTTGACGTCTAGCAATTCGTTGGGCCTCTGTCATTTCCTGAGTAATTGATGTTCGGTATACACCGTCAACTATATCTTTAAGGCAGTCCATCGCATTAATTTGCATGCCAAATATCATCAAACTAAAAAGTAACAGATTGTTAAACATTTTCATTCTTATAAGCCTTTGTATATAATTTAAAAAAACTAGAGACAAAGTATGATAACAAATTATCAATTTCTTTAAAACTAAAGGCTCGCTCAATCAAATTTTACGCTGCAGCTGCTGGTGTCGATGCATCAGGCTCAAAGCAACGACAAATAACTGTAATACCCTGACCCGTCCAAGTATCAGTACAAATTGCCCCATCTGGCATTATAGAATCACAGAACGTCGAGTTAGTTGTAATCATTCCCTTAACCTTAGCCCCTTTTAAGTTCGCATTTCGTACCGATGAGGAGCTTAAGTCCAGACCAGTGAGATCTGCGTCAATTAAAATTGCTCCATCCAAGCAAGATGAAAACATATTGGCATTTGCCAAATTTATACCGAGTAAATTTGAAACCTGATTTTCAGTACACACCATTCCTAATTCCTCATTCTCATCAAAAGTTTCACATGGTTGAAATGTCACACCAGGTAAATGTGCTCCATGCGCATCAATACCTGCGAAGTCTTGCACCCCACGAAAGTCGCAGTTTGCACAATTGGCAATTTTTGTACTATCTTGCAAAGAATCTTTAAATGCTTTTACCTGAACTGGTACATACCCTAAAGTCATCTGATAACAAGAAATAAACACAACAATCATAACTAATTTCATTACATTTTTCATATCATACACCCTTTCTATTTATCCCATTTTACAAAAAGGATGACCCTTCTTACAAGAATCTCATCAATATAAAGACTAAGGAGGCCTGGGAAGCGTCATTATTGATCTATTTGCAACGCCATGATATAATTATCAGAGATAAGTATTCAAATAGACACTTGCGCAATCTGCTCAATATCAATAAATTCTACACATTCAAACGATAAGGTTTTTTAATTTTTATGAAAATGCATTTCCTCGTTAAACAATGCTTAGTCGTGATGTTCCTTACTCACATTACTTTCTGTAGTGACAAAAAAACTACCTTTTCTCCAAAGGTCATAAAACTTTTACAACAAGAATTCAACTCCATCAATAGAGATTTGAATCAAATAAAACAAAATGTATCTTCTACAAGCGCAAGGGCAAGCAACCTTAATAGCAACTTAGATCGCCAACAACAACTGCTTAAGAAAAGCAAACAGGACGTTCAGTTACAATTATCACTATTCATAGACAATCAAGAGCGTCAAGAGGTTACATCTGTTACAAGCGGAATGATAGATCAGATTGTTTATAAAGACAGTCGAAAAGGAACAAAGCAAATAAAAAAAACAATTGTGACTCCCATTCTTAAAGAAATTATAGAACAAGCTGTTAGCGATAGCCTTAATAAAAGTAGAAAAATCATTGCCACTACACCTCATCGATCAGCCATAAAAGCTCATACGCAAACCCAACAACAAGTGATTGATTCACTTAAGGAAGAAGAGTATCGAAAAAAAGCCGCATTTCATACTGAGATTTTAAGGATGAATGCTGTCATTTATGCTGGGAAAAAACAAGCTCAATTAAATAAAACCCAACCAGTAGTAGCGAAATTGCCTGCAAAAAAAAACCGAATAAAGAATAGAAAGAAAAGCTCCAAAGATTTGCAACCTTCTTTCTATGACTATTGCTGCATTTCATAAAGATAAAAAATTACTTTTGACTCGTAAGACTTAAAGAATATTTTTTCAAATTTTTAAATTCTTCAGAATTAGCAATAAAGGTAACTTTACTATCACCTTCACCATACTCACGAAGTTTGCCATAAACACTTTGAGCTATTTCAACCATTATTTCTTGATCGACTACCTCTTGTGAATCAAGAACCTTCCTTTGACCTGCTAATGTCGTAAGAAGATTGCTCGTAGCCTGATAGCGCGAACTACCAGTTTCTTGATTAGATTTTACAGTATTAAAAAATTGATTCATGGAACTATCTTGCAACTTCTTTATCACGGTTGATAAATCATTCTGCCCCTTAAGCAATGGATTACTCTCGCCAGAACTTAATCGTCTTCTACGCTCTGATGAGTCTGTTCTCTGTTGCGAAAGACCATCGCTTGCATGCGACTGCACTATGGCAATAGCAATCATTACCGCTATAAATATTTTTACCTTATTCATTATGCGTCTCCTCATGTTCAAGTGATTAATGAAAAAACATTATAGAAATATGAATAAAAATAAAAGAGTTTTTTATGTTTTCACTACACGGCATGCAACAAACAGATTAATTTGTTCTGGATTGTATGGCCACAATAACTGAGAAGCTGCCTTGATAGTTGACCCGGTTGTAAAAAGATCATCTACAACCAATATTTTTTTACCTGTAATTTGCCTGTGATACTGTTCATTAATCTGAAATGCATTCCTTACATTATTCTCTCGTTGCTGCAATGACAGTCGAGCTTGATATTCTGTTTTTTTTGACCGAATAATTAATGGAACTACGGGCTTTCCTGTTTTTTTAGCAATTACCTGTGCAATGATTTCTGCTTGATTAAAACCCCTTGCTGCATAACGGGTCCAGTGTAGTGGAATAAAAACAATCATATCAAAATCAATATGCTCTAAAATTATGTTATCAGCCATTATATCAGCCAGAAACCTAATATAAGTTTCATTACCTCGATGCTTTGCTAAAATTAATGATCGTAATGGATCTTTGTATGCAGAGGCAGCATACACCTTCACTATTTTGTTTTTTCCTAAATAAAAATCAAAAGGAACTATTGGCATAATCAAAGCTGAACAACTAGAACAAAACGCTGTACGAACAGACAAGCTTTTATGACAATACAAACAAGATGGAGGAGAAATAAAATGAGTAAAGTAAATATAAATCGAAGATAAAGCTTTATAAATCATATTGTTTATAACGTTGCATTTAAAGGCAATAACCATAAAAAGACTAACCGTAATACGATGTGTGCAAATATACCAGCAACACAATCATCAAGCAAAACGCCTGCAGCTCCAGGTAAAGCTTCAAATCGCTTAATTCCAAATGGCTTAAAAATATCAAATAACCGAAATAAAACAAAGCCAACAAAAAAAGCAAAATAAGAATATTGAATACAATAAAAAGTTATCAAGCAACCAATAACTTCGTCTAAAACAATCTGTGAAGGATCTGATTCATTAAAATATCTTAAAGCTCCATCAATCACAAAATATGACAAAACAAATGCAATAAATAATATTCCTGTTTGCCATGGCATCGACAAAAGCGACAAACCATAAGCTAACGGAAGAGATGCAACGGTTCCCATTGTTCCTGGCGCTGGAAGATAGCCAACAAACCCAAGGGTTGCCAATGATTTTAAGATTTTAGCCATGAATCTCTATACTCTAAAATAAGCATTAATGTGACTCCACAAAAAATAAAGACATCTGCAACATTAAATACAGCAAAATGCCACCCGTAATACGACAGTGCAATAAAATCAACAACACCATTGTACACATAACGATCAATCACATTTGATATTGCACCAGCAAAAATAAAAGCCTCTCCAATAATCAATTTACCTTCCATAAATCTAGTGCGAGTATGTATTGCTAATAATGAAAGAACACACCCAATTAAAACATTCACTGCGGTAAAAACAAAAACGTTCTCAGAGTGGAACATGCCAAAAGACATTCCACGATTAAAAACAAGATCAATACATAGGAACTGATTAACCTCATAATGAGGCAAAGTATATATTACTATATACTTTGTCAGTCGATCTATAAATAAAAGACTCGTTGCTATCAATGCATAAAAATTAATACTATCGATTTTCATTAGCGAATCTCAGCTCCCTGGCTTAACATAGTTTTAGTAACGCTATCCGTTATGCTTTCAATAACTTCTTTTGTTAAATTCTTTTCAGAATCACAAATGTGATAACGGAATGTTAATGATCTTTTTCCAGCCCATGATTCTTTTTCAAAGAAATCAATCAAGCTGACATTATCAATTTTATCATCTACTTGCAAAATTAATGACTCAAGGTTATCTGCTATTGTACTTACGTCAACAAGCATACTGATATCAACAGAAACTGACTGATACTTTGACCATGGTGTAAATCTTTTTGCCTCAACTTCATAATTCAAAATGAAATCAGCATCCAGCTCAAAGGCAAAGCCAACTCCTTTTACAACTGATCTAATAAATGATACATCTAACATTCCTGCTCGACCAATTTTCACATCACCTGCCATGATATCTGCTACTTGTAATTGATCAAACCATGGCTCAATATCATTGGTGCATTTCACCCAATTCACTGACAAGTCTAATGATGCAAAAAAACCTTGTAACTCAGATTTAAAATCATAAAAATATGAATTTTTATGACCAAAAAACAAACCTGCTAGTGATTTTTTTTCAGAATGAGAAGTTGGTGAAAGTTCTTGCCAAACATTATTGTGTTCAAAAAAGTTAATTTGCTCATGTCCATGAATATTAAGCTCAACATTTTTTATTAAATGTGGCACTAAAGAAGTAACTAGAACTTTCCAATTTTCAGAAACTGGATTTTTAATTGCGACTGCATTGCTTGGATACCAGCCCAAACGACTCAAGAACGATTCATCATAAAATAAATAATCCCGAACTTCATGCATTTTCATTGCAAAAGAACAATATTCTTTAATTTTTCGTATTTTCATTACAGGACTTACATCAAACGATTGCATGCCACGTTGAGGACTTTGATATGCAATGTTTTCATAACCATACAAACGAACAACTTCTTCAACGATATCTTCAGGGATCGTAACATCTTTTGTGATTCTTAATGTAGGAACAGTTACTTGATATATCGTTTCTTGTTCATGAGTCTGCTTCGCTATAGAAAACGATAATTTTTCTAATAACTCAATGATTTTATCTGATGAAATCTGTGCACCTAGTCGAGTCTCAATAAACGAATGAGTAACTTCGATAACGAGAGGATTAATTACCCTGCCAACAGAAACTATTTGCTCCTTAACGGGTCCAATAACACCCAACTCTTTAGCTATGAAAACAAATCGCTGCAAAGCTGTAATATTTTGCATTGGATCTAATTGCTTTGAAAACCTCGTTGACGCTTCAGTGGTAGCTTTTACTCGCGCTGCAGACCTGCGAATCATTGATGCTTGAAAGGATCCCGATTCAATAACAATTGAATTCGCTTTTTGTGTAAATCTTGTTTGATCGCCACCCATAACACCCGCAAGAGCAACTGGTTTTGTACCATCTGTTACTACAATGTCTTGATCTACAAGATCAACTAAACGACCATCAAGTAGTTTTAGTTTTTCAGTTGACGTCGCAGCCCTAACCTCTAATTTTTTATCTGGTAAAATTGCAGCATCAAACACATGCATTGGCTGACTTATATCAAACATTACATAATTAGTGATATCAACAATGGTATTAATTGGTTTGCTATCAACACGAGCTAAACGCATCGCCATCCAAATCTGAGATGCCTTATGTGTTACATCATCACAATGTAACGCTGCTAGCCGTGGACAAATCGATACATCTTTAATTTCTAAATTTATATTGTGATCTTTGCTTGAAGTCGATTGTGTCTCGTAAGCAATTACCTGAACTTGAGTGATCATCTGATCAATAGGCTTTAATTGCCAGCCCATAAAAGCTGCAACTTCTCCTGCTATTCCACGATGGCCCCAAAGGTCTGGTCGGTGATTAATGGATTTATTATCAACATCTAAAATATAATCAAAACTTTCACAGTGTTGTTTCCAACCACCTGCTATAAGATTATCATCACAGTCAACAGCTGCAAACAAACCTTCTTTGGTAGAGCTGTATTTCTGTAATGATTCCCAGCTAAAGTTATCATTTGATCTACGAATAAGCGCTAATTGTCCAACTTGTAAATCATTTCGAGATGATAACTGTATAGTCCTATTAAGCTCATCACATCGAACAGAGCACCCAACTTGATCAACGGAAATCATACGAACTAAAAATAAATTATTTAGATCGAGATCGTTTTTTTCATAATGTTCAATTTCAGCCGTGTGTACATTAAATTTTGCAACAATAAACCCAACATCAATTTTTGATATTGATGTCGCAATGTGATCAAGCATCCAATTAACTGATATCTTCATACAAGGCCTTTTATAGTGAAAATTAAAATTTTCAATAATCATAATTAAGAAATATATTTTTAGTATACGCAAAATATAGTCTGCCTACAAATATGAAAAAAATCCTACAATTCTAAATACTCTTTGAATATAAAAATCACGCCCCACCTTTTACATTCAAAAAGAAATCATTTAAGATTAAGTTACTATTAAATATTCAATGGTACTTTTTAAAAAGTGCTCAAAAAGAAAGGTTCCTTTACTAATGAATACAAAAATAAAATACCTGTTTATCCTAGGTTTATTTGGATGCAATGCAATACAAACTCAATCAAAAAGTACGGTACTCCCATACTCCCTAGATAATAGCAAGATTACAATTGAATATCAGCAAATGAGTAGAGCTGTTACAATTGGATCTACAGCTGCTTTTTCAGCGCTTGTAATCTATGCATGCATAGATCAACACATTAGAACCAACTACTTAATTCAAGAAGACTATCTTGTAAAAAACAAGTATCCTCATGCACAAGCTTGGTATGAAGATCTTACTCTAAAGTACCCAGAAGCTCATTTTGAGTCTAAAGCATTTTTACAAACTATGTATGGCATTTCAGCAAGGTTCATAAGCTGGTGCTCAACGTCTAATCAAATTTATTTCCCTGAAGCATCTCTTAAAGAGATTGACTCTTTGTATAGAAGAACAGTCGCTGGAGAAACTCTTACTGACAAAGAAAAACTAACGCTGTGTAAAGAAGAATTCATTCTTCTACATGAAGCAGGACACATTGAGAAAGATGACCTTGTAAAAAGATTTATTAGCATGGTTGGACTTACACTAGGTCTTAACGGTCTATATTTACTTTCTACTGAAATGACACAAAGTAACGGTATAGTTAATACTATAGACTTTAATGATCTAAATTCATCAGATTCACAAGCAGCTATCCAAACAGCAGGGATTCACTTTCTAAACAAATTTAACGCAGTAAATCGTATATACACTATTGCCCTTATACAAATAATAAGAAACCAAGAATCTGCTGCTGATAAATTTGCTTATAGCCAAGCTGATATTGATGCTTTATATGGTGGAGTTTCATTTTTCGAATCTAAAGAAATGGACCCTCTTTTTGATATTGAAAACTCAAAGCGATCACCTTTTGTAGAAACAAATTCAACAATTGGCACAATGGCTCAATATTATCATGGCTTTTTTGATGAAATCACATTTACTATAGGTAAAAACATTGGATTGATGTGGAAGTCAACTGATACAACTCGATGGATTTATGACTACCTTCGTGGTTCTACACATCCAGGAGCATCAGTTCGCGCTCAAAACATTAAAAATGAAATTTATCGACGTAAACATTCTAAATAAAAATAAACTTACTTAATTGAAAGTTTGAAGGAGTATGTTGCGATACTCCTTTTTCATGACCAAAACAGATCGGTGTAGCCTCTCACAAAGATTAATATTTCATACCCTTTAGTTACCTTAAGATAAGTCTTAACCAATAATCAAAACTTAAAACCAAGGGTAAAAGAATCTACATAGACAAAGCATAAAGATAAGAGTATATTAGGAATATAGTCTTGATTTTAAAATCTAAAAAAATAACTGATGAATAAGGAATATTCTCATGGCAAAAAAAGGTAATCGCCAGGTTATCAAACTGAAAAGTTCTGAAAGCCCGCACAGATACTGGACATACAAAAACAAAGCAAACACAACTGAGCGTATTGAGCTTAAGAAATATGACCCTGTTGTACGTCGCCATGTTACTTACAAAGAAGAAAAATAAGCAATTATTTATTCTTAATGTTTGAAAATTTAAAAGAGAGTATGTTTACATGCTCTCTTTTTCGTTATTTAATCGACTAAAGAAAGATTGCAGTTTAAATGAAATTTAAAAAATTAAATTTAATATTACCGCTACTGTTAAGTTTTAGCTTTATTCAATCGGCATTTGAATTCGATCAAGATTTTTTTAATACACATACAACCACCAATGAATTCAAAGAAATAACTTTATACGAGCTTACAACAGCCTACTCAGCAGTAGCAGCTTCGTACATAATCCTTAATGGCCTAGAATTAATATCTTCATACACAAATAAAAATACCGTCATTCAAAAATATCCATTTGCTCAAAAATGGTATGACGAGATAGCAAAGAAATATCCTTCCTCTGGTCTTGATAAAAATAAATTCTTATGCTCACCAGCATGGATGGCCCAAGACAACATGGTATTTCAATCCAAATTCAACCACATTTATTGCCCAGAAGAAGCCTTAAAAGCAATTGATGTTTTTTATAAAAACAAAACTACGAGTCAAACAAAAAAAGGATTAACACTTAAAGAAGACACTACTCAAGATGATGAGTTAGATATAAAAATAGCTGAATTTTTACTTATGAGACAAGCTTACCACTGCAAATATCAAACAACGGTACAGCTTCCCCTTAAATGTTTAGCCGCATCAATTGCTACAGCTGTAATTGGAGAAGAGTTACAAACTTCATACCTTAATAAAAACCCCACAGCTCAACTTCATGCTGCTGCTCCTGTAAAAATCATAATTTCCCTAGGTTTATGCATGCACTTTTCTGAAGCTCAAGAACTAGAAGCCGATATATTTGCTTATGAAATTTCTACTGATTTTAACATTTTCAGTGGAGCGTTTGCATATTTTGAACAAGACCTATCACAATTCACAATCAACGCAACGCGACTCAACGCCCTTAATGATGAATATTCCAATGCTATTCAACGAATTTGTAAGAAGAATTAATTTATTAAATTATGGCCTTGGGTTTTTACAACGGCGTGGTATTCTTTCAAGTATCATTCATTTCTTTCAATCTCTGTTTTTAGAAAGGTTCATATCCATCATGAATACAAAAAAAGTAAAATTACTCTTCGCTGCTTTGTTGAGTTTCAATTTGATTCAAACTCCAATTAAAGCAAACTTGCTCAACTTAAACGCAGAAACTACCAATGCAATTCCACCAACAGCTCTTGCTGCTATATGTATATACGTGGGATATAACTGTTTACTAAGAGAAGAACATCTCGTTAAAAACAAGTTTTCACATGCTCAAACATGGTACGATGATATGACAATAAAATATCCTGGAGCTCATCTTAATAAAAAGCAATTTGTACAAACTCTAAAGCCTAACTCAAGCCTCATACCAGATTTTCTAGGTAAAATAACTCAAAGTTGCTACTGGTTCTCTTCTTATGACCACATATTTTTTGCAGAAGAAAATCTTAAAGAAATTACATTTCTCTATAAAAAAGTAATTGATGGATATCCTCTAGATAGCAATGAACAGTTAGTTTTAGCGCAAAATGAATTTATGCTTCTTCATGAAGCAGGTCATATTGAACATAAAGATTCTAGAAACATCATAATTACTATTATTGGATTATTGGCAGTAACAGAAGGTCCAGACTTTGTTTATAACAAAATTACAAAGCCTGTTGAAGATAAAATAAAAGCTCCTGAAAATCAAAATTACCTTTTGGGCCTTATAGAAGTTCCAGGCCCATTATTTACAATCAAAGGCTTAACTGTCGTAGGTGGATTAATTAGCGTTTTACGTCACCAAGAAGCACAAGCTGATGTGTTCGCATGCAAACTTGCAGACTCAAAAACATTACAGGGAACCCTGCCCTTGTTCGAGAATGATGAAATAGACCCAATGTTTGAACTCGAACATAAAAGAATGACTCCATTTATAAAAACTGATTCTAAGGTTGGAGAAATAATTCAAACAGTCGTTGGGCCCTTTGAATTTACAGCCCTATTAATTATACAACAACTTGGCTTGCTTGTTAGATCAAATTCTATGACTCGATGGCTATATGACTTCCAAAAAGACATGACTCATCAGGGTCCATCACTCCGTGCACAAGCGATTAAAGATGAATTAAAAAGACGGAAAGATTAAAAATCGTAAGCGATTCACTTTTTCAATTAAAATACAAAAAAGAGTCGATTCAAAAGTCGGCTCTTTTTTATTAATAAAAACACCTTGGAATTTTACCAAAGTCTGATACAATTACGATCATAAAAATGAATTTAATATTTGCTACATAGCCATAAAAGAACTATTGCAATGATAACGCAACCACCTTCGAATACTACAAATTCATCAAATAAAAAGGAGCTCAACAAAGCTTCAACAGACAAACCCTGCAAGCCAGTTTTGGAACAAAGCAATAACCAATTCAAGCAAAGTTTAGACCCTTTATTCAATCCATTCATTCGTGTTATCCCTGAAAAAGATTGGTCAAAAATAAAAGCTATTTGGATTCCTTTTTTACATCATGACTATAATAATCAACTTGAAAAATCTGAAAAAATAACTCTTCTGAAACCAACTATTGATAAATTTGGAACTGTTCAAGGCTATCTTTTAGCTTCAAATGAAAATTACATTCCCTACCTAACAACTTTTTTCAATCCCGTATGGACACAAGATCGAGTCATCGAAAAAATTTTACAAGCTCATGCAAACATCTTAGAAACTGAACTCACTGTAACAAATCAAACAAATGACAAAATCATAAGAAAAACAGTTATTGGAATTGCAAGATCTGGCATGCTTATCTCAATTACCACAAATAATGAAAATAAAATCATCGACGCATTTCCTCTCTTTCATAAAAAAGAAGAATCATGAACAATATACAATCTATTCTCATTACAAAAAGTGCTGTAACAGACAACTATATTGCATCTCAGCCGATGAATTATGACTTCTACCTACTCTATTTACTTTTAATGCAAGAAACCCGAGATGCTCAAATATCTACAAAAAAATGGATTAATTTTTGTAAGAATTCATCGACCACATGCCTTGCAACATCACAACTATTTATTCATAAAAGTAACGGTCATATCGAAATATTTTCTATCTACGATCTCACAAAAACAGATAATCTTTACTTACCAAAATCACCTAAATTCATTATGACTGCAAAAAATCTTATGAATTTCATGGTACAAAAATCTAAAATTTTCAAACAACAACCCGACCTCTTTTTCATTGTAATTGATAGCCAAGGACACGCACGCCTAACAACTGATTTGCAATCAATAAAAAAGAAGTCTTTTTTAAGCTCTTTACATAAAAAAATAGCGGACTTCTTTACGAAATCGGCTCAATAATTTTTTTTATAAAATTTTAATGAACATTGAATCTATTTAAATTCCCTGTCATACCTCGATCTTTCGCTGCTTGCTTAGCCGCTCTATTCTCTAGAAACATTTTCTCTTGCTCTGCTAAAGAACGACCCTTTTTAGATGGCACTTGCTTTACTGCCACTGCCTTACCTGGTTCATACAATGCTTGTCCTACATCCCGAAAACTACTATCGGGTACTGCAGACACCTCTGATTGCACTGGCGCAGCTCTTTTGACACCATCCTGAGACCTGTACATTTCTCTTCCTACAGCTAAATAACTCTCGTAAGGGATAACTCCCGAGTTAATAGAACCCTCAGACAATCTACTCGGAGTAACCTTTGCTGAACGACGACTCTGCTTTGTGTATGGATTCGCTGATTCTATTCCAATTAAATTACTGGCACCAGCTACGAACTGTTGCCCTGTAGCTCTATCATATAAAACATTTCTAGGGCCACCGACTCGAGCACTCATTTCACCCGGTAAATGATAAACATATTGAGCTGGCGAACTATTTTTAACCGAAGATAATAAACTTCTAGGTTCATAACCATGAGTCTCTTTATTTATTACATATGGATTTGTAGATTCCACGCCAACCAAGCTACTTATGCCATCCTTGCCTTGTTGCACCAAAGATCTATCATAAATAATGTTTCTAGGGCCTCCAGCCTTGATACTCAGCTCTCCTGGTAAGTGATAAACATATTGAGCTGGTACGCTATTTTTAACAGAAGACAATAAACTTGTGTCCTTATAACCACTATCTCTTTTATTTCTTAGATATGGATTTGTTGATTCTCTTCCAAGTAGATTACTGACACCATCTATCATTTGCTTGCCTGTAGACCTATTGTAGATAAGATTTCTAGGACCTCCCATTGCAACACTCATCTCTCCTGGTAGATGATATGCATACTGAGCTGGGGCACTTGATCTAACTTGAGACGAAAGGCTTATGTCTCGATAACCACTATCTTGCTTATTTCTGATGTATGGATTTGGTGATTTTCTGCCAAGCTGCACCTCAGGTTTATTATATAAAACATTCCGAGGTCCACCGATTTTAACACTCATTTCACCCGGTAAGTGATAAACATATTGAGCTGGAGCACTCGCCTTAACGTACGACGAAAAGCTCTGTGGTTGATACCCAGAACGTTGCTCTACGAATTCAAATTTTTGAGGGACTTCAACATTTTTATGAGCATCACGAACTCCTTGCTCTCTCACTTGTCTGCTTTCTGCCCTGCCAGACTTTTTAGATGATAACTGCTGTTTGCTTTGCTCAGCTAATCTATGATGTTCATACATTGTTGCTTTGTGTTGCGGCTCAACTTTAGATTTTTTACCAACTCCAAGCCAACTTGACCAAGAAGAAGTTGCCGTACTCGATCGAACCTTTCCGCCACGGGATGCTGCTAGATCTACTGATACAACCATTAAAATAAAAACTGGTACAAACCTTAATGAAATTTTCTTCATACAGCTTCCTTTATAAAAAAATTAATATGAAGATTTTTTATTCATAACATCAATAACAGTTTGCATCGACTTCAACTTTAAATTCTTTGGTAGGATACGGTTAAAAATTCTAATAAAATGGTATTTCTTGTCTGCATCATTCCAGAAGTTCATATAAAAAAACCCTTGTTTCCCTTTATTTTTTACAAAAAAGATTAAACACTCGAAGGCATCTTTATCAAATAAATCGATTTGAACATTAACAGGTAGTGACTTAACATATAAAGATCTTGATTTGTCATCCATTTTTCCAACATTAATAAACAATGTATTAATATTTTCTCCCATGAGCCTGTTGTCTTTGTTTAACATCTCAAGAAAATTATTGATTTGATTCATGTAATCAGAAATTGGTTTTTTGTGTGACAAATCAAGTAAATTCATAAGAATTTCCTGTAAAGGCTTATAGACAATCTCTCGCTGCTCCTTCATATTTTCGATTGATTGTTCCCCTAAAAACCCTATCAATTCTTGAGCACTTGACCCTAAAGGACTGAGAGGGGTTTCTCTCTCAAAAGCTTGTAAATGGTCAATACTGCCTACATAAAAGGCGCAAAGAAATAAGAAAAAATAAATTTGTTTGTTAGTTAATTTAATTAGTTTCATAAAAAAGTCTTCCTTTAGGAGATTCAATATGGAATAATTATACAACTTTCAAGAATTGAAGATCAACAGTCTGAAACAACTTAGTTCTACTTAAAAAATGAATCCGAAACAATTAAAAAATTACGGAGACATTTCTCCGATATTAAAAAAAGAATGATCAAATTTTTCTTCAACAACAATTGGAGCAGTCGGAGGTTTTTGATTTAAAGAAGCATAATAATCTAAAAGACCCTTAATTTCTTGAGCTTTTTCATCAGAATTACTCTCAACACAATTAACTGGAGTTATTCCACGCGCATTGACAGGAGAATGAGACGCGCCATGACTCAATAGAAACTCAACAGTCTCAACATTAAGGTTGTGTGCTGCATAATGCAATGGAGTGTTTTTCAAATCTGTATCAGGCAAACTTAACACGGCTACCTTATCAGAACTTACGTAACTATCAACCAACATCCTTAGGCAATCAAAGCTATTAGAATATGCAGCATAATGTACAGCATTTCGCCCTTTGGAATCTACAACTTTTAATGACATCCCTAAGCGTAAAAATGTATTTACTCCATAAGCGAAATCTCCTTCAGCAGCATAAGCCAAACTAGGAATCCTTTGACTCCCATGAAATCTATCCATATAAAATCCACGCTCTTCTAATAATTTAAGCATGTCACAATATTTGGAATCGATAGTCAAAGATAAAATAGTATTTCTATCAGAGTTGTACCTATTGGTACTCAAACCTGAATTCAAAAGAAACTCTCCGAGGTCAGCCCAATGAGGCATATGCTCTCTTTTATCTTCCAGCAATATACTATGTAATACATTGTTATTATTAGAATCTAAAGCTTGTATACAAGCTCCTTGAGCAAGTAGTTCTCGAGCAACTTCAACAGACCTAACATTATGCAAAGGAGTCTCTTTATCTTTATTTGTAACTTTAGGATTTGCTCCAGATTGCATTAAAACAGATACAACACCGGGTAATATACGTTTAGCAGCACTATGCAGCGGCTTGTCACCTTTTTTATTTTCAGCATGCACACCTAAACCGGCACCTATTAATAATTGAGCAATTCTACGATCTCGAGCAAGATGTAAGAGACTATTTCCACGTTCATCAACATAAGTAGTTTGAGCATCATTCTCAATAAGTTCTTTAACCACACCGTAAAGACTATTTTTCACCGCAAATGCTATGGGAGTGTCTTTATACGTTCCTTGAGCATCAATGTTCGCACCGTTAGCTAAAAGCCTTCTTACCATTGTTGAAGATCGAGCATGATGCAATGGTTGATGACCATATTTATTCTTTGCATGAACGTTTGCATTTCGCCTTAACAGATCTTCTGCTACCGCTTTACGATCTAACCGCACTGCCAACGCAAGAGGAGTAATGCCATCATTATCCCCAATTTCAATATTGGGACGTTGTTTACCTAACATTTGTAGAGCATCTCGATTATTATGAAAAACTGCGTAATGACTTGCTGTTTGACCATCAAAAGCCTGAGCGTTAGGTTCCACCTTCGGTGCTATTTTTTTAAGCATTTCATTGCGACGGTAAGAGACCGCAGTATGACATAGTGTTTCTTCACGAAAAGTTTTAAACTTAGGCCAATTTTTGTTTTCTCTCAACGAAAGTTCATAGTCAAATAATGGTTTATCATCAGTTATAATTGATGAATACAAACAACTGTTTTCCTTATCAGCATAGCGAAGAGGGACAGCATCTTGAATAATTATCACTTGCTGTGAACCAATAATTTGACTTGAAAAAACTATTAAAACAAAGAATCTATATAAAAACATATCAACCTAAAAATACTATAAAGAATTAATTCGCCACAAATACGAAGGATATAATACTATCAGAAAAGTTATACAATCTCTACTCAATGAGCAATTTTCATGGCAAATCACCATTTCACAGCATGACATACTAAAATTATAAGTTGGCAACAACCTTTAAACAAGGGTTATCCATGAGAACAACTTCACCGTGTTACAAATATATTAATGTCGGAGACCCAACTATAATAACAACATGGCAACGATCGATGTATGTCTAAAATTAACAATACAATTTTAAGAACGGAGAAATCAATAACTTGAATTAACTCAACTCTCTTTGCAAAAACTCAAGATGTAGTATTACAAATATCTCTTAGGCGAGTTCAGTTTTGTTTTTTTAGAAATATGTTCAACCTTTTCAGAAGAAACACGCTCAAATAAAATATTTTTTATTTCCTGAGCTTTTTTATCAGAACGACCTTGAACGTAATGCATTGGAGTTAAACCACGCGCATTTACAGGAGAATGAGACGCGCCATGACTCAATAAAATTTCAACACATTCAACATTAAGGTCGATTACTGCATAATGTAATGGAGTGTTTTTCATGCATATATCAGGTAAGTTTAATATACTCACCTTATCAGGACCTGCATAACTACTAACTAACATTTTCAAACAAGCAAAGCTATTAGCATCTGCAGCATAATGGAAAGCATTTCGCCCCTGAAAATCTGTATCCTTTAACGGCATCCCTAGACGCAAAAACATATTTACTCCAAAAATAAAGTTTTCTCCAGCCGCATAAGCTAAACTAGGAACCCTTTGCGGAAAATGCAATTTATGCATATCTAAATGACTCTCTTCTAACAATCTAAGCATGTCGCAAAACTTAGAATGAATAGCGAGATTTAAAACAGTTTTCATATAAGAATTCAATCGCGTGCTATTCAAACCGGAGTTCAAAAGAAACTCTCCAACATCAGCCCAATATGTTATATAACACTTTTTTTCTTTCAATAACATACTATGTAATACATTGTTATTATTATAATCTAAAGCCTGTACACAAGCTCCTCGAGCTAATAATGTTTGAGCGACTTCAACAGACCTAACACCATGCAAAGGAGTTTGTTGAAGTTCATTTGTAGCACCAGGAATTGCTCCAGATTGCATCAAAACCGATGCAACACCAGGCAATATAAGTTTAGCAGCACTATGCAACGGCTTATCGCCTTTTTTGTTTTCAGCATGAACATCTAACCCTGCATCGATTAATAATTGAGCAATTCTACCATCTCGAGCAAGATGTAAAAGTCTGTTTCCACGTTCATCAACATAAGTCGTCAGAGCACCACTTTCAAGAAGTTCTTTAACCACGTCGTAAAGACTATTTTTCACCGCAAATGCTATCGGAGTATCTTTATACATTCCTTGAGCATCAATATTCGCACCATTAGCTAAAAGCCTTCTTACCATGGTTGCAGAGCGAGCATGATGCAATGGTTGATGACCATATTTATTTCTTGAATGAACATTTGCATTTCTTCTTAACAGACCTTCTGCTATCGTTTTACGATCTAACCGAACTGCCAACGCAAGAGGAGTAAACCCGTCATCATCACCAATTTCAAGATCAGCATTTTGTCTATGCAAAATACCTAAAGCCTCTTTATTATCATGAAAAACAGCATAGTGACTCGCTGTCTGACCATCAAAATTCTGGGCGTTTGGATCCACCCTTGGTGCTATTTTTTTAAGCATTTCATTACGGCGGCAAGATACCGCAGTGTGAGATAGAGTCTCTTTTCGAAAATTCCTAAACTCAAGTTGCTCTTGGTGTTTGCTTGCCCAAAGCTCATAATCAAGTAACAGTTCATCATTTTTGACTATTGCCGAGTAAAGACCATCCCTTTCCTTATCAACGTAAAGAACACGTTGAATTTCTCGAGTTTTTGTTTGTTGTTGCGAACAGAAAACTTGGCCAAAAAGAAACATTACACTCAAAAACACATATAAAAACATATCAACCTAAAAATACTATAAAGAACTAACTAACCATTAATATGAGGAATATAATACTATCAGAAAAGTTATGCGATCTCCACCCAATGAACAGCTTTGGTAGTAGACGACTATTTTGCAGCATGATATACTCAATACATATTAAATTTAGATGACATCAACAACCTTTACACAAGGGCCGCCCATGGGAACAATTTTACTTTACTACAAATACGTTAATATCGAAGATCCTACTGCAATGGCAACATGGCAACGATCGCTTTGTGAAGGTTTACACCTAACAGGACGCATTATTCTAGCAACAGAAGGTATTAATGGAACCCTTGGTGGTAGCGATGAAGAGTGCCAGCAATATATTGACGCTATGAATACTCATGAACTGTTTGGCAACATTGACTTTAAACTTGCTGAAGGTGGTCAAGAATCATTCCCTAAGCTAAAAATCAGTGTAAAAAATGAAATTGTTCGAATGGGTATTGATCCACAACAAGTTACAACAAAAGATACCGGCATCCATTTGACACCAGACCAAACTCACGAACTCCTCAACAATCGTGATGAAAATTTAATTGTTCTTGAAACTCGCAACGACTATGAATGGGATGTTGGTAGATTCGAAGGTGCAGAAAATCCAAACATTAAAACGTTTAGAGAATTCCCTGCATACGTTGATAAAAACCTTGAACGATATAAAGATAAAGAAGTTTTAATGTATTGTACTGGTGGAGTTCGTTGCGAACGAGCAACTGCATACCTTGTACAAAAAAATGTTGCTAAAAAAGTTTACCAAGTTGAGGGTGGGATCGTTCGGTATATCGAAAAATACCCTGACGGTCACTTTAGAGGCAAAAACTATGTATTTGATAATCGTATTGCTGTCCGAGCTAACACTGATGTTTTATCAGCATGCCTACATTGCGATATAAAATCAGACGATTACACTAATTGCCTCAATGCTCTTTGCAATAAGCACTATACTGTTTGCAATCCATGCAACGAAACATTCGCAAACTGCTGTACAGAAAACTGTAAAAATCTAGTGGCAACAAACCAAACAGTTAAAAGAGATTCACGTATTCTAGCTCATAAAGAATCAAGGTAAACTATTTTCTGTTAGTAAAATAGTTCGAGCAAATAGATTTGACCAAAACAGAGTGAGGCATTATAATTATTACTATCTGTAATAATTATAATGCCTCACTCTAAAGAAAACGCTCATATGAATTCTAAGCAACTTTTTGCATTCTCTCTTTTAATTAATATTTTTTTCATATCAACAATCTCATGCTCTGAGAATCTTTTCGATTCGAAAAAATCTCTTTCTCCAAAAATCAATACAGGGAATACTCTCTTTATAAAAAAAGAATCAGTTAGGCCTGGCACAACTGATTTCCATGTCATTATTGGAGATTTCGTCAATGGGAAATCTAATATGATTCTTACAAGCCAAGGATACATGACAAGAATAACAAAATCAGAACAAGGTCTAAATATTCTTACAACAGTGCAACTTCGACTCGATGCAGACGTAATCCAAAGCTTAAACGAACTGCGTTTACAAGTTTTATCAAACAAAAAAAATAGAATTAAACAATTATGAATTTAAAAAAAATATCAATTCAAATACTTTTTATCAGTGCCCTTGTAACAATTACAACAACATGCTCTACAAGAGTAAAAGTACAACGCATCACCCTAGAAAGGGATACTCCAAAGTATCTCAAAATTGAATTTGAATATACCCACGGAAACCCAAACCTTTATTTAACAAAAGATAATAAAATTTTCAACAAAGAAAAAATGGTTCTTTTCAATATGAGATTATCAGATGGGCAAATTTGTTACTATAGAGCACATAGAAAGGCACATTTACAAGGAAATGCATACGATTTCATGCCTCGACCTAAGGCAGTGAGACCAGGCCATCCTAATGCTATTGCTATAGGTAAAAAACGACCATGCTAAAAACTAATATTTTTCTAAAATCTATTTTCATCAGTAGTTTTTTAACACTATCAGTTACTTGCTCTGAATCAATACGTATCAATCTTTTTGAAGTGGAAGACAGGCTTGTAAATTTAAGATTGTTAAACTCCAAATGCCAAAATAGAATACAAGATGAATTGCTTTATGAGTATACCAACGCTCGACGTGGTATGAAATTCACAACGATTAATGGGGGGTATTACATAAAAGCTGAGCATGTAACCCTACAAATAGGTAGTCTAACATACAAAAAATTAAACAACCCTACTTTTTCTATAAGTGCTAATGACCAATCCGCTCAATACTATAAAGACTTCCGCAATGCTATGTTTTTACATAAGTATAGAATGTCTCAACCTCGACCAATTGGCATTCGTAAATAAAGTTTAATATTGTTAGAATAGAACAACTCAACAAGTTCAAATAATATTATCGCGAGGATCATCCATGGCTACTCAATTCAATCAACAACTTTTAATACAAGAAGATGTTCCTCTTGCTGATAAAAACACATTTAGAACTGGTGGTAATGCTCGATTTTTTACAGAACCTACAACAGCTCATGAATTTGCTCAAGCTCTTGCATTCGCTCAAAAAAACAATTTAGAAATATTCACTTTAGGTGGTGGTGCAAACATTTTAATCAGTGATGATGGTTTTGATGGCCTCGTTATTCGACCAGTATTAACTGATGTAGAAATAATTGATCTTGATGATACTCATACTCTTGTCAAGGCTGGCGCAGGAATATCAATCGATGATCTCATAAAAATTTGCTTTAAACATCATATTTTAGGCCTTGAAGAATTTAGTGGAATTCCTGGCAATGTTGGTGGTGCTGTCTACATAAACCTTCATTATTATGAGTTTTCGCTCGAACAATTTTTAGTTTCAGCAACTCTCATCAATAAAAAAACTGGTGAAATCATCACTGTTGATACGGCATGGTTTAATTTTGGCTATGATCAATCAAAACTACAAGAAAAAGAATATTTCGTTATAGATGCAACATTCAAACTAAAAAAAGCTCTCGATGCTCTTGCAGTAGCACATGCTCAAGGACGCTCTTTAGAAATCATTCGTCATCGACAAAAACGATATCCATACGAAAATACTTGTGGAAGTTTTTTCAGAAATTTTCATCCTGAAGAAGTTGTAAATACTGATAAAAAACTTATTTTTGTTGCCTACTATCTTGACCAACTTGGCGTAAGAGGCTCTCTTTCTGTCGGTGGAGCAATAATCTCTCACCAACATGCAAACATGATAGTTACCAGCGGTGGTGGAACCAGCGGTGATGTCATTAATCTTACAAAATTAATGCAGCAAATGGTTTATGAAAAATACCAAATCAAACCTCAACCCGAATGCCAACTTATTGGATTTAAAACAAATCCATTTTCATAAATACTACTGTTTAATAAGTCGTATTTTTCGTGGACTACCTCCGGCCGCTGTATAATTTTCTGTTGGACCTGCATCCTTCATCCAATCAATGCCATCAGGATCATCTGATGGATCACTTGGCTGTCCTGCAAGTGGAACGGTATTGTCCTGATCTTTACTTACATGTATTTTAAAAGTGTCCGTTGATGCAAGGCAAATAGAATCTTGCGACCAATTAGCAATCGAATGCCCATTGTTATATTTTAACTGAGCTATCATTAAAGTTTGACCATCTGGACATGTTTTTCCTGGAGCAACAACTTCATTTAAATATGGAGAAGTGCCCAATACAATCATAAAAACACCTTTACCTGAAAAAAACTTATCTGGATTTGTAGCAGCTAAAGATTCTTTTCTATCAGCGGCATCGTTTTTACCATTCCATCGTCCACCGGGAGAATGATTTCCAAGCCAATAAATAAAGTCATTAAAAAAATAAAACTGTCGATGCATCATTTCTGGACTTAAGAAATTTACATTTAATAATCCAGAAACACTTTTATTCCCACAGTCGTAACTTTTTTGAACATTTTTTCCCTTTGTAATGCTTGTGGTCTTACACATAGACCGCGCTGGACCTAAAAATCTATTTTTAGATGAACCATCCTTTAACTCAACAAACTGCGCTTGTACATTAAAAGCACATATGCAAAACAAAGCACTGATAAGAAAGCTATAACTAAATTTTATTATCTTCATACTATCCCCCCTTTTTTGACGCTTGTAACTGAGCTTACATTTTTCCTGAAATGAAAATCAATAAAAGGTTTTTCAACTTTTTCAAAAAAAGAGATATACTAATACTTATACTATTTTTCATTCCTTAAAAATTCGTAGACAATATTTATGAGTTACTTTTCTTTTAAAATCATTCATCAATCAAAAAAATCAAAAGCTCGTGTTGGACAAATCACGACACCTCACGGAGTTATTGATACTCCAAACTTTGTTGCAGTTGGCACAAATGGAACATTAAAAGCACTCGACAATGTTCTTCTTGAACAACTAGAACAACAGCTTATGTTTTGCAATACCTACCATTTACTCTTACATCCCGGCCCAGAGGTTATTAAAGCTGCTGGAGGACTGCACAAGTTCATCAACAGAAAACAACCAATCATTACTGATTCTGGTGGGTTTCAAGTGTTTAGCCTTGCATATGGTACCGTCAAAGACGAACTAAAAAGTAAGGGTAATAAAAGCCAACAAAACTCTGTATGTAAAATCAATGAGGAAGGCGTAACCTTTAGATCGTACCGTGATGGAGCAAAAGTTATACTAACTCCAGAAGTATCTATCCAGGTACAAAAAGATCTTGGGGCCGATATTATTATCCCCTTTGATGAGTTGCCACCCTACCACATTGATGAAAGAAAATTGAAACGATCACTCGACCGTACCCATCGCTGGGAAAAACGATCGCTGGACGAACATCTAAAAAATCCTCAAGAACAAGCAATGTATGCTGTTATTCATGGTGGAATCAACAAAGAATTCAGATCTATCAGCTGTAAAACGCTTTCTGATATGCCATTTGATGGCTTTGCTATTGGTGGTAGTGTTGGAAAAAATCATGATGAAATGATAGAGATGTTACAACATACGATTCCACAATTACCTAGTGAAAAACCAAATCACCTTCTTGGCATTGGAGATTTACCAGCAATCGAGCGCATACTTCCTTTAGGTATTGATACTTTTGACAGCTCACACCCAACAAAATGCGCTCGTCATGGGCATTTATTCTCCTCACAAGGAACAGTAAGAATCAAACAAGGGAAACATAAATTCAACATGGATCCAATCGATCCAGAGTGTTTATGCTATACTTGTAAAAACTATAAAACAAGCTATATTCATCACTTATTTAAGGCGAATGAACCTACAGCACACACACTTGCAACACTTCATAATGTCTACTTTATGATGCAGTTGATGAAACAATATCGCCAAGACATTTTAGATGGAAAAATTTAAATGAATTATATTAGCTCAGCACAAAATGAACAAGTTAAACACATCGTCGACTTGAGAAATAAATCATATCGCTATGAACATGGTCAATTTACAATCGAAGGCACTCGAGCATGTACACAATTGTTCGAGCAATACAAACCTGTTTTTATTTATATGACAGAAAAGTATTATAAAACTCATACTTTTTCAGAGCACGAAGATATTATCATTGGTGTTGCTTCACATGTTATGGAAAAAATGAGCACAACTAAAAATCCAAGTGGAATTTGTGCGATTCTTTCTATTCCATCAGAAAAACCATTACCTCAATCTGGACCAGGGCTTGTGTTAATCGATGTAAGTGATCCTGGAAATCTAGGAACATTGATTCGAACAGCAGCAGCAATGAACATTAAAGAAGTGATTCTTGTTGGAGGCGTAGATCCGTACAATTCAAAAGTTATACAATCTACGGTTGGATGCTTTACAGCCATCAATTTATATCAAACTACATTCGAACAAATTACGGCACAAAAAAATATTAACCTTTGTGGATTAGTGGTTAAAGATGGCATGTCCCCAGAAAAAGTTGATTTAAAAAATAAATTTTTAGTTGTTGGAAATGAAGCTCATGGTTTATCAGATCAACAAACTCAAGCTTGCCACGAAAAAATGACCCTACCAATGCCTGGCAATGCAGAAAGTTTAAATGCCGCAGTTGCTGGAGCAATTGGGCTCTACCTCATGTCGCTACAAAACTAAAAAACAATAGAATATTATATCAGATCCCCTAGGGATAAACCGACAGAAAAGATCAAAGGAATCTTATGGCTACACAAAAAAAGCTATCTCTGTTTTCTGCAATTTTCATCAATTTAAACATCATCATCGGCGCGGGTCTATTTATTAATAGTTATGATATTGTAACAAAAAGTGGAGCCGCAGGATTTTTACTTTACCCAGCTGTCGGCCTTTGTATGTTACCCCTTATTGCAATTATGGGGAAAATGTCAGGAATGTTCCCAACTGGTGGACTTTATGCCTTTGGTAACAGTTCGAGCCCTTTTCTTGGTTTTTTGAGTTGCTGGAGTTACTTTTTTGGAAAAACTGCATCATGCACAGTTATGATCTCAGTGGGATCAGCAATGCTACAACAATTAATTCCTGGCGCAAATTCATTACATCCAATAGCGATGTTCTTAATCATCCTTTCTATTTTCACTCTTCTTAATTTACAGAATATGAAAGTAGGAATGATGGTTCAAAGCTTTTTTTTAACATCAAAATGCATTCCTGTTTTGTTTGTAATTGTTGCTGGAATCATGCTATTTGATACTTCTTTTATTACAATTGATTCACTGATATCAAGCAACCTTGCTGTTAACGTCCCCATTGTTTTATACTGTTTTGCAGGCTTTGAATCAGCATGTTCATTAAGTCGAAACATTGAGAATCCGACAGTTAATGGCCCAAAAGCAATCTACTATTCATTTGGAATCATCATAATCCTTTATGGTATTTTCCAGGGATTTGTTTACATGAATGTTCATAACGCAATAGCAACGATGACATCCTACAAAGATATCTATCCATCTATTGCCCATAAATTATTCAACTCTGAACTCATTGCTAACAAAATGTCTACGTTACTTAATTTTGCGATTGGATCATCTGCTCTTGGTGGAGCTTATGGAATTATGTTTGCTAACTCTTGGAATTTATACACCCTTGCAGAAAATGACCATACCTTTGGATCAAAAATAATTACACAGCTTAATAAACATGAAACTCCATGGGTAGCGGTTCTTGCACAATCAGCAATTTGCCTCATGTATTTACTTACAAATCAATCTACAGTCATGAATTTGCGACAAACAACAGCTCTCGGTATGATTATCGCCTACACAGTAAGTTCATTTGCGTACTACCAATTATTGAAAAAAACTGGTGGAACAAAGATAGATATGATAATTTCACAAGCTGCTTTTGCAACCTGTATGCTCTTTGTTCTCAGTTGTGCGAATAGTTTTTTCGAAACTGGACTAACGCCCTTGTTCATATTCATTATTATTTTAATCGCAGGCTGCACTATGTTTGTATATAAAAATAAAAAAAACAGGTCGACCATTTACAAATAGAAACTTATTCTGATACCCTAAGATTAGAACGTAAAGTTATTTGAATAATGAGAGAAAGACTATTATGCACAAAAAACTTATAATCTTAGGGTTATTCCTACTATCATCTGGATCCATTTTTTGTAATCAAGGAATGGGTATTCAAGAAAATTCTTTTTATAGAAAAGAAGCTCTCCCTTACGAAAATGTTATTGCAACAGAATACAATCGAATGCGTAATGAAGATCAATACGTATCGATGGATGCTATTATGAATAAATCATTACGTGGTAAATCTGTTGAAGGAAAAAACCAAATCATTGCTGATCTTAAATCTTTAAAGCAAGCTGTTCATGCCGCAGTAGCACAAGCTGAACATGATGGTAAAAGAAGATGGGATTGGTTTTATCTTTGGAAAGACAATAACGCAGCAATTCAAATTTTAATGGAACATGAAGATGATATCTCGGCAAAGTTATATCAATTTGAGAGAGATTCTCAATCTGATCTCGTAAGAGGTCTTCGATATATTGCAGGATTTTCTTTAGGAGCTGTCAGCTCGATTGTTGCTCTATATTTCACACAAGGCCATCTATCAAAAGAAAATTATCTAAAAGATGGGCATCATGGAATAGCTGAAATGCTTACGGCACCTGCAATGGGTGGGCTTTATATTGCAACTGTTGCAGCAAAATATGCATTACACGGCTTAAAAGTATCATCGGACGGCTTATCAACGACTGTAAGTCATGGTGAAAAATTACTTTCAGCAACCCTTCCGAATGCAAAAAAATAAAACACAGAATTACTCGATGTGTTTATTCCAAGTAAAAATCAACCTGACTCAGGTTTTTCAACACAATAAAATTATAATAAAAAAGGCATGATTAAATTCATGCCTTTTTTATTATCAAAACTCTCGATATCAATCTTACAAAATACAACAGAAAATATATTTCTATTAATTTACATGTCATAAAAAACCAAAACTCTTGCTTCCAATGTTTTCAGTTTGATAATATAAGATAAAGAAAGGAATACTATGAACAAAAAACTTTTAATAGCAGGATTACTAATAATCCAAAATATGGCATCTGTAAATGCAGCCGAAATACCGACAAGAAGACGAACTGTAGACAAAGGTACAATGACAGGCCCTACTTCAGGGATGGAGACTAATCTTCTTAATAAAGTAAATCAAGCGTATGCAGGCCAACCAACAAATGAGCGTAAGGCGCAATTTATAAACTCTGTATTAGACAATGAAGATATTGCTTTAGAAAATAAAATAATACAGATTCAAGCTTTAGTTAAAGTTATCACAGCTGATATTAGACTTAACAGTGGGTGGTTTTATAACGATGACCAAACTCAAATAGACTGGCTTTATGAACAACAAGTTAAAGTTTCCAATAAACTATCTGATATTCAATGGCAAGTTAAAAGCTATGCCGAAAAAGCTGCATGGAACACGGCAAAGTACACAAGTATGTACCTTGGAGTTATTTTAGCTGCATACCTAGCACAAGACCAGCTATCAAAAGAGCAATTATTTAAATTCTCAGGAAGTGAAGTAAAGTCTACTTTTGGTGAATTATCACTCATGCCAATAGAACTTATAATAAAATTAGCAAAAAGTGCGGTTATAAACACAGCTGAATTTACTAAAAATACCGTTACCGGTGAAACGGCACAAAAAACAGCCGCTATCGGACTTGCTGCAGGAAAAGCTGCAGGGGAATTGGTTTATGATGCTGCAACGACAATAGGGACAAAAGGAATAAACTCACTACAATCCGAAGTACATGAAGTGTCCCAAAGCATCGCTCATGCTTCAGAACCTATTCCACCAACATGGTTAGATACATTATTAGGCAAATCAAGCAAATTAATTGGTAAAATATCCACAAATGACATGGTAAATGAATAAAATTAATTTTAAATAAAAAAGGAATTCCGTTATGAATTTTACAAAAAAAGTCGCTTTATTTGCGATATTATTAGCGACAGAACAGGCAAGTTACAGCTCAGCAGAACAAAGCAATATCAAAGGAGCTAATCAACTGGTTGCAGAATCGTATGTTACGCCAGAAATGCAATGGGCTGTTTTTGAATTCATGAAAAAACCCTTTGCTATTGATACAACAACTGGAATACCTGCGTATTCTAAAGAACAAAGCATGCCTTCTGTTGAAGAGATTTTAGCTAAGGTCCTGCCAAGTCAATCACAAAATATAACTCTCAAAGCTCTAGAGGCATCTCTGTCTGCAGTGAAAACAGCAATTTTTGTTGCCGCTCTAGAAGCATCTTACGACACAAATAAGCAAAATTTTTATTGGTATCAAACTGCAAATGAAAATGTTACAAGTGAGCTACATAGCAAAAAAAGCAGAATCGAATCATTGATTTCTCTCGTTACAAGATCACCACAAACAGGTGGAGCACCTCATGAAAGTTTCCAAGTTAGAGAGGAAGATACTACGAGTAACACTATAATGATTTCACCTGAAGATGTTCATAAAATTATTAATGATAATAGCTTTAAAGCATTAGCAGCAAACCCTAATGATCGCGTTAAAATACAACAAGCTGCTACGCTTTTATTTAAAGAATGTTTTATTGCTCAACAAAATATTACAATTCCAAAAAAATGGATAAGCATCCATAATAGTTATATTTTTGGCGATGATTTTCCTAATATGAATCAACTTATTGACGTTGCTAAAGGAGCAAATGGCTTAAGCCAGAAACACGAATTTTTTCAATATATTCGTCAAGCTGTTCAAACCGCTCTGTTTATTGCAAAACAAAATTCAACATATTACGTAACAACTGACCCTTTAGTTCAGGCATTAAAAGATATGGATACTCGAATCAGTGAATTTTATATGAATCCACTGTATGGTGCAACCCCAGACGATCTTGGTAGAGCTCAAATGTGGTCTAACCTTACAAACATCGCGGCTGGTGCTGCTGTAGTTGGTGCTGCTGGAGCTGCATATTATGCAAGCCAAAATCCAGAAGATGTTAAGGCAATTGCTCAACAAGCTCAAGACTTTGTAGGAAAGCAAACTACATATTTATCAGAACAAGCTTCTAATGCTAAAAATTATATGTTTAAGCAAGAGCCTTTAATCAAAGAAGAGCCTTCTATTATGGATAAAATGACAAACAAAGCGATTGAAGTAAAAAGTGAACTACAAAAAAATACAACAAAACTCATAAATGGACTTGGGTTTAAAACTGAAGTTGAACCTGTAAAGCAAGATCAAAGCTGGTCAGAGTACTTTGAGGAAACTGCAGCACACAATGAAAAGATGGGAAGAGAAGCTGCGGTACAAAATCAAGCCACTTCTTCTGATGATAATTCAGTTACTCCACCAACAGAATCATTAAACATCGCTCCAGAACGAAGCTGGTCAGACTACTTTGAAGAGCTCGACAAAGTACAGGAAAATAATAATAAATAATTAACAAAATTATAATCAACGAACAGAAGAGTGCCACTTTTAGTATTTTACTAGAAGTGGCACTCTTCTATAAAAAAAGCTCTTAATCTTTTTATCTGGCATCCCCCATTACCCCCAAACTCTTGCTAATTAATTTTAGAATAAATTACGATTGTAATGATACATTTTAATAAGTTTGAATGGGAGTCTTCAAGTGAAAAATATAAAAATAACAATTCTGTCTTTAACTCTCTTTGTAGTCGGACAAATGAGCTTTTGCGAACCACCAACGCCCCAAGATGTTGCTCAAGGAATTATTAAAAGAGTTTATTCAGAGGGGAATTCAACTGTTCACCTAGAAAGCCAAATGAATAAACTTTTTGAATTTAAAAAATCTTTTACAGAAGAGAAGGACCCTGTATCATATGCCGGAATGAACATTGCTATAGATATACTTTCGAAAGCTATCAATAAACAGCCTTCACTTGATCAAAACCTTTACCAAATAAGCACCGAACGCAATGATGTGCAAGCTGCACGTGATCGCACATCAGAATCTTTAATTTCACCAGAAATGCAATGGGAAGTTTTATCATACTTAGGCGAAAAAGACGTTATTGTTAATAAAAACACTGGCCTCGTTCAAAACATTCCATCGACGCAACAACTTATGAGTGACATCAATCAGAAGCTACAAGGTTCAATAACCAATGGTCAAAAAGAATCGATGAAAGATGCTTTACACACCATGCTAGAAGCAACGGATATTGCTATATTTGTAGCATCAATTGAAGCTGCCTACAAAGATCAAAATTTCATGTTATACCAGATTGTCGACCAACAACTGGTCGTAGATCTTAATGATCAAAAACTCGGAATTCAAGCAGCTATGAATGCTGTGACCTCAACAACTCCAATCGATCCCCCAGCGCAAGAGGCTTCTTATTTTTCATGGTTCTACCAACCAGCGCCAGTAAGCCAAGTAACAACAATGGAACATCCAATGATCACATTCAATCAAAATTCACCAACCTTTTCTATTCCAGCAAAACTCATGAAACCTATCATCCAGAGTAACGATTACAAAACAATGGAAGACCCTGCACAAGCAGCAAACCTTCTATTCAAAGAATGTTTCATTGCACAACAGCATCATTTAAAAAATCAATACCGAATAAACAACATCAAGATAAACCTCCAAGCCCCTGTCACTGGACCCAATTATATTTATACCAACTTCCCAAACATCTACAACAAAGCCCAAAACAGCTACCCTATCTGTGATATCGCAAAAAACAGAGTTCCATCATATCCAGAACGACGTGACCTTCTATCACCAGTGTCTGTAGAGCAACAAGAAGCCCACCAATTACTATTAGATATTCGACAATCGATTCAAACAGCTATCTTCATTGCAAACAGAAGATCCAACGTTAACGTCGGATACCTTCTACCATCTTCTGTTGTATCTTATCTAGATGGCATCGTCGGTGAATTAACGAAATATGATGCACAGCTGAGCATTTTATGCAAAGATCCGAGATATGGAGCAACACCAGAAGATACGTATCAATCTGAGCAATATGCAATGATTACAAAAGCTGTAGCAGGAGTTGGAATAACTGCAATCGTTGGTGGTGGACTATATGCTTATGGACCAAGCGTAGCAGGTTATGCATCAAGTAATCTTTCTAATGCTGGAGCATGGGCTTCAAGCTGGTGGAGTGGAGCTGCCCCAACAGGTAATCAAACGAATTCTGGATCTTCAGAAGCAGGACAGGTTGCTGCATCAACCAATACAGGAACACAAAGTTCAATGTGGGAAAGAACAAAAGATGGATACGAAGCAGTAAAACATGCGACAGGATCTCAATCAACAACTGGACGTGCTTTGTCATACCTACAATATGCAGGAGCTGTGAGTTCAACTGCTGGACTGGTAAACCAAGCAATGGGAAATCCAGTTGCTGGATATGTAGTAAGTGATTTAAAAACTATTGGTGCTGCTGCAAACCTCGTAGGAGTACTGAACGCTAAGGGTGGTATGGATGTTATCAATCGACTATTTACAGCTTATATGGTGCTACCTAAAGCTAACTTAAATGTTAGTAATTATATGAACCCTGCACAACAAAAAGCTACAGGTACCCCACCTATAGACGCTGATAAATTATTAATTGCATTTGATAAAATAATTGCAGACAGCGCAATGCAACGCCTTGATTTAATCAATGTTATAGAAAACGTTGGAACTTTCTTATTAACTAATAAAAAAACAAATGTGACTCAATTAACAATTGCATTAAGGAATTTAGAAAAAAAATATGAAGATTCACCAGTAATTACCGAGGCTTTGCAGGCATTCATAACAAAGCACTCAATAGATGAATCAATGAACATAGCTCTATAGGCTAGAGTAAGTTAAGCCATAAGAAAGGTTTTTTGCCATGAGATTCATATTGTTTAAAAATAAAGCAGTCCTCTGTATTGCTACTTTACTCATCAGTCAATTGAGCTATGGATCAACCTTCTATGCCAATGATTACGAGTATAAATCTCATGGTGTAAAATCTAATAGATTTGATGATAAATTAATACAACGACTGGAACAAGATGATCCTAACTTCATACAAAATATAGAAAATATAATCTTAGAAGATATAGATGCTACAGTCATATTGAGGCGATTAAAACAGTTACTAAGAAAAAATCAAATCTTCGATGAGTTGGCTCCTAGAATAAAACATGACTTTTTAAAAAAATTGGCACAACGTTACACCTATCAACCTAAGGGTTATGAACCAGACTTTTTCAATGCAATTAATGAACTTGCTGAGACATACACAACACCCTCTAAACCTAGAGGTTCATCAATCAATCAAGGTCAAGGACATGTTAGATTTGAAGATCAAGAAGAACAAGAACTTCAAGAAGACGGTAAATTCAACGATGATGATGCCTTAAACCCCATAAATAGGCTTTACAATATTCCTGGATTTATGAATGAGATAAAAAGAATCATCATAAAATGGTCTCAGCGTGAAATACTATTTCAAGAAGACTTAAAATCACCATTAAAAAGTAATGAAACTTTTAATAATTTAGAGATTGAAGATAAGATAATTCTTTTAAAACATTTTTCTACATTAAGTTTTATAGAAGACAACGATCAAAAAAACTCTTTAATTCAGAATGCTCTGAATTCGATTGCAAATTCTTATAAAACTATAAAGCTTCAATCGTCAGATACACAAACAACGACCTCTGTAAGCCAACTTTTTCAATCAGCCACTTCAACACCTTCCAAAAATCTAACTACAAATAGATCTTCGCAGAGAAACAGTGTCGCAATAGACAAAAAGCTTTCCGAGCAACAACAAGCTGATATTCTTATTAAAAGTTCTTATATTTCCCCAGAAATGCAATATGCAGTTTTATCACTTGTTGGACTTTCATGGCACATCGATAATAAAACTGGTGTCGTTTATAACATTCCAACAATAGAAAGCATAAAACAAGACGCAATCAACAACCTTAATAAAGCTGATAGGATGACTCCAATTTTTAAAGAAAAAACTTTTGAAATCACAGCAGATGCATTAAAATCAGCTCTTGAGGCTGTAAATATCGCAATTTTCATTGATAGTGTACAAAAAGCATATCAAGATGATAGCTATCTGTTTTATCCAACTTCAGATCGCGGTGTTTACCTTGAACTTGAAGCATATAAAATCGGACTTACCGAAATATTAAAATATAAAGAATTACAGCCCGCTGTAACTTCACAAATATCATCAATGAGTTCATGGGTTTCTTCTTTTGTATGGTCAAGCACACCTTCAAAAACAGAAAGTGAAATGGATCAGATCATCTTACAAAACAACTACAAAAATATAAAATATGATTCTTCTGGAATAAAAGCTGCTAATTTACTCTTTAAGCAGTGCTTCATATCGCAAAAACATTATTTAGACTCAGCAAGTTCGGACCTAGGAATGATTGTCGACCTTAAAATTAACAATCCTAATGACTTACTCGACAACGTTCCTAACATTAACGAGTTTATTAAAATTGCATACGACGCAGCAAAAAAAACAACCTCTCGTGGTAGCATTTCAGAAAAAGCACAACATTTAACATCTATTCATAAACATGTATTAAATGTTCGCCAAGCAATCCAAACAGCTCTTTACATTGCCAATGCTAATTCAAGCTACAATTTAAGCTACATTCCATCACTCAGCAGCCTTTTAGGATATGTTCCACAGCCATCTTACCTTGCATCTTACTTAGACCCTATCGTTCATACGTTATCGCAATACGATAAAAAACTCAGCCGAATGAGCATTGATAAACAATTAGGAGCCAGTAATAATGATGTTTTTAGAAATCAAGTATGGACAGCTATTACTTACATTGCTGGAGGCTTAGCAGTCGGAGCTATTGTTGGATATGATTACAATTATGGATTCATAAAAGAAGCAAGAGACACCCTTTCAAGCACATATAATGACTTTTTTCAAGCACCTACTAAACAAGAAGAAATCGCTACAGTTAAAAATGTGCAAACAGCAATTCAACCTTCACAAAGTATACCTGTAGAAAATAAAGAGGCTCAACACCTTCTTGAAAAAGTTGGAGCAGCTGTAGGAGGTGCTGCAGAAATATCTGTAGACAGTCTTTTAACCGCAAACTACAACATGATCAAACCACTCTCTACATCCCTAGGAAATAAAGTAAATGATGCTACAGAAAAAGCTGTAGACAGTCTTTTGACTGCAAATTACAATATGATCAAACCACTTTCTACATCCGTAAAAAATGGAATCAATGATGTTTTTGGAGATTCTGTTAATCCGCCATCACCAAAATTTCAGCCAAAGTAATATCCTGTAACAAGAGTCTATAACTCATCACTACAAACCTTAATCAACACTTTTTCGAATAAAAAATAACTACTATAAGATATTTATGGTAAAATCAATAAGGGATAAGTGGCTGCAAGAGTATTATTGCTCAGTAAATCTCCACGATAAAGACTATAAAAAATCAAAATCCATTGCCTTTATTAATTTCAATCTGATACTATGTAATTAGATTATTTTCAATAACATTTCTACAGAAGTAAGGTTTCATGAGAAAATCAAAAACAATTATCCTCATTTTAGCAATCTTAATACATAATCAATTTCACGCTTTTTCACCATCGCAAGAGACTAACAAAACGGCAAACACACTCATCAAAGCGTCTTATACATCTTCTGAAATGCAAGGTGACGTAATGTCGTTTATCAACGATAACGATGATATCAATAGAATGAACACACGTTTTATAATTCCATCAATCGATGAAATTATAAAAAAAGTATCGCAACTACAAGGGCCACAAGGATCTATAGAAGATTCAGCTACTAGAAAACAAGCAATTAAGGCCCTAAAAACAGCAATAAAAGCAACTCGTAATGCAATTTCGATTGTAGAACTACAAGCAATTCGTATCAATGAAAACGATTACCACATCCCTTCAACAAAGAATGATACACTCCTCGAAATTCTAAGAAGCAAAATAAACCTTTTACAACAAAAATTAGATCAACTTGATCAAAAACCTATATGGTCTTACTTTGCTAAACCTTCTACTGCTTACCTCGTATTTGGAACTGCTATAATTGTTGCTATAACAGGCGCAGCATACTTCCATCACTTCACCTACAAAGAACCTTACGATCACTCTTCCTACACATTTAATTCTAGAGAGGGAGAGGCTCACATTTCGACACAAGTAAGAAAGACATTAACTGACTTTGTTGATCCCCACAATAATATCAATGGAAAAACTCATTACAATGATGCAAAAAAACTGTTACAAAATCTTAAAAAATCTGAAGAAACCACAATCAATGCAGTAGCAACTCCAAAAGTTGTCGAAATGATCGAAACATTTATAGAGGGTTATGAAAAAAGAGACGTAGTAGCTCCAAAATTGAAGGATATTAGTTTTGATTTTTTCATGAATACTGAAAAATCAATTGAAAAACTACCTCCGAGCAATTTTAGATTTTGGGGGAATATTTACTATAAAAAAACTGATTCATATAGAGCGATGATATCAGAGATTACAGGCATTGAACAAAAAGACATAAACCTTGTTAACACGATTTATTATAAATTAGGGGTTAACATAAAGCCGTAAATCTATTGATTTCATATGCCTGAAAGTATTAGGATTATAACGATATAGTTATCTAATATAAAAAAGGTGAACAAAATGAAAAACTTTAAAATTACGCTTTTGTTCGTCAGCTTTTTTATGTTAACAGATAGTTTACAAGCATCATCAAAAGTAAGAATACCTCTAAAAAAAGCTGTTTCACTGGCAAAGTCTACTTATTCTACAACAGCAGCTCCAAGAGCAGTTAAGTCTGTCGAGTCTTACAAATCGCAGCAAAGATCTGCAGCTACTTCGACAACGAGTCACCCTGCTAAAATATCTACTCCTACTCATAGCTTCAAAGCAAGAAGTGCAAGTCCACAAAGAGTAGATTTTAACAGCAAATCTTTTAATGCCAAACCTCAACAGGCACCTCTTGTAGTAGAAACGTCCCAGCCAATCGTTAAGAACTCTTCCGCTCCAATTAACTTTAGATCTGGAGGACTCAGAAATATGTCTCCCGCAGAAATGATAGTCATCAGCTCAAAGTTCCGGCAAATGAATCAACAATCACCTCAAAGCGTACCAACAAGTACATTACATGTCGCTACACCTCAGAAAAGTTTCGCTCAGAAACGAAATGCCATGACTGGATTTGCAGAAAAACATTTTGCAAAACAAGTTCAAAATCGAAATGAGTACGTAGCAAAACAAGTTCAAAAAAAATCAATCCAAGATAATATTACAAATTTTTCAAAACAGCACACTGCAAGACAAATGCAAAACAAGTTGGTACGAGAGAATCTTATAAGCTTTTCAGAACAACATACAGCAAAACAATCCCAAAGAAATCTACAAGCAAAAGCATCAAAAAGAACATCTCTCCTAAAGAATGAACTTGCATCAGCTCATAAGACGAGACAACAAAGAAAAGAAAAATATGATCTACAAGAGTTTATAATTAATGATGCCGTAAGCAAAGCGTCTAAAAAGATTGATCGGTGGACCGAAAATTATGGCGAAACTGCAAGCAATACATACGTGCAATCAGGCCTTAAAGAAGATCTATTAAGTTCACTTTTAACAAAAGACAAAAGTGGTAATTTTAAAGTAAATGATCCTAAAATTGATAGGGTGATTCTCGAAAGACTCTCTGCAAAGTATCAAAAAAATAAAAATGTACACCGAGTTTTGCGCAAAGTAACAAGAACAGTTAACGAAACTATAACGTCACAACAAGTTTATCACAAACAAGCAAATGGTATTATCGCTCGCTATTACACTCCAGAAATGCGCAATGAAATATTCACATTTCTTAATAAAAAGCCTACCTATGACTCTACAGGCGCTGTAACAAATATGCCAACTGTCGAAATGCTCATAAAAGAAGTACAAATGAACCCTTCTCCACAAGGATTAAAGGCTTTAAAAACAGCTCAGAAGGCAACAAAAGTCGCTGTTTATGCTTTTAGACAAAATACCTCTATGCTCGGTGATGGTCCATTACTGTCACAATTAAAAGCATTCGAAAAGACGATAACGACATCATTACAAAATCCAAGATTTACCCAACCGCAAAGTTGGGGTTCATACGCAGCATCATTTGTACCTTCAACACAAACAGTGCTTAGCACAACAGGTTTAGGTAATGTCACAACCTCTCAAGCCGTTGGAGCAGGGAAAAAAGTCCTTGATCTAACAAACTCATTTTTAAACCTGACTGGTTACGACAAAGCAACAGTCAACCAAGTTGCTGAAAAAACTGGGGCTATTTCATCCAAAACAAAAGTTAAAGAAAATAAAACAACACCCTCAAAGGGCCCAAGGGAGTTAACCGACTTCCAGCAACGCATTAAAGCGGTTAATGAAAAACATGCAAAACAGGATAAAGCTGCTGCAAATCAAGCTGTTGACCAATACTACACACCAGAGATGAAAAGAGAGGTTCTTTCCATCATGCCAAGAAAAGAATCTGGTAGTCGTTCATCAACAAGCACGCCTTTAGTGGAAAAAGTCATGGAACAAGCGATGGCAAAACCAAATAAAAAATCATTTGATGCTCTGCAATCAACACTCGAAGCTACGCAAGTTGCAATTTTTGCTTCGAAGGGAAATAAGTCATTAACAAAACAGCTCGAAACATATAAATCTCAAATTAAATCAACACTCGAAAACCCTAACTTTAACCAATTCCAAAGCTGGTCAACGCATGCAACATCATACGCAAAAGAGTTTATACCTTCGACTAAAACAACTCTTAATGCAACTGGAGTTGGCAATGCAACAACTTCTCAAGCGGTTGGCTATGGCAAAAAAGCTCTTGAATACGTCGATTCAGCACTGTACGTAACCGGCCAAGGAAAAACAACTATGAATGAAATGCTTGGTTATAATTAAACAGTACTCATTAAACCAACCCCACTTTTTCTATGCAAACTTCGGGGATTTTGAGTCCAGCGGGACTTGAAATACGACAGCACTCATCCGCCTTTTTCAAAAGCGTTTCATGGCCGCCGCCACCCAGTTTCCGGAGATTTTGTGCTAACAAAATAGTAGGCTGCTTTTTGTTGCCAACTAAGTCAGACTAGCTATAGCATCATCAAATTTATAAAACACCTCGGGGCTGCAGATAGAATACGAACAGCGCTTTATAGATCGCATCATTCTGATCCGATGATACTTGAGAAATTTATCGCATCTGGTGTTTTAGTAACTGTTGCAGCAACTTCAACTCTTGTTTATTACTTCATAACAAGAAATGATAAATCAAATGATGTAGATTCAGATAACGATCAAAGATAAAACTTTGTCGTTTTAATAAAGTCATTTACATAGAAAAGGAGAGATTTACGTCTCTCCTTTTCTATTATCTTATTTTCAACGTAATCAATGCCAGCATACACAACACCAAAGAAATAATGTTAAATCGCATGGTGATCTTTGATTCATCCCATCCAAGCAATTCAAAGTGATGATGAATCGGCGCCATTTTAAAGATTTTCTTTCTATACAGTCTCCACGATGCTAGTTGCGCTATCACCGAAAATGTTTCTAAAACAAACAATCCACCAGAAATCGGTAGGATCAATTCTTGTTTTGTTAAAATTGCCATCAATGCAAGCCCTGCACCTAAAGATAAAGACCCAACATCTCCCATAAAAATCTGAGCGGGATGTGCATTAAACCACAAAAACCCAAGTGATGCTCCAACCAAAATGCCCCCTATTACAGCAACCTCTGATGATGCCGCAAAAGGAATCTGTAAATAATGAGCAAATGTAAAGTGCCCTGCAAGATATGCAACTATCGAAAATACAGAAAAATTTGACATCAGAGCACCAATGGCAAGGCCGTCGAGACCATCGGTCAGATTAACTGCATTACTTACACCTACGAGCAAAAAAACAACCCAAGGGATAAAGAATAGCCCAATGTCAGGGTGGAAATTTTTAAAGAATGGAAACCAAATTTCTGTAGATGGTCTTTGAGTGATCATCATAGCCGTAACAATTATAAGACCAACTAAAACCTGTAACCAGAATTTAGTTTTTGAATGCAAGCCAATACCTTGCTTAATTTTATATAAATCATCAGCTAATCCAATGCATCCGAATCCAGTCAACGTTAAAACAAAGAGCCATACATCAATCTTTGTTAGGTCACACCATAAAAACATAGTCGAAAGTACAATGGCAAGGATAAAAACACCGCCCATTGTTGGGATGTTGTCCTTCTTTTTATGGCTTTCTGGGGTAAAAGGACGAGCTTTTGTAGCAAAGAGACTTTTTGACAATGTAATAAATTTATCACCAAACAGTAATGATAAGAAAAGAGATGTGAGCATTGAACATACCACGCGAACTGAAATGTAATGAGTCACCTGCATCCATGGCATGTAATCTTGTAGCATTGATGCAATCGACAAAAGCATAAGCTCAACCTCGCTATAATAAACTATATAAAAATATGATACATACTAGCGTACATAGTTGTTCTTGCTTGCGCAACATAAAAACAGGGCGACCCTTTTGACGATCAATCTTAATCAACGTAAAGTAGTAGTAAGCTTTAATTTATTAGAGTGAAAAATACAGAAATATAAAGTTAGCTTAAGGATTTACGATATGAAAAATATAACCAAGCTATGGTTTACTTTAGCATTATTAATTTCAGCTGAATTTATTACTTGTGTTGAAGCACAAGAGTCAAATGACTCTCAAGTTATAGTAACTGAAATACAGCAGGATCAAACCGTAGAGGAATCTTCTACAGAAGAAGCTGTTACGGTATCAGAAGAAACTGTTAATGAAAATGAAAATGAAACTGAGAATAACGAGAAACATTTGAATAAAAAAGTTACTGCACTTTTTGTAAAGTTCTTTAATGAAAATGACACGATGTCATTTTCAACATTTGTTCATGACGTTGTTATACTTTTAAAAGAAAAACGAAACTCTCTCGATAAGAGTGAGCACGCGAAGTGTGATGAATTAATAAAAACACTTGAAGTAAATAAACAAAATTATAATTTTGCTATTTGGGCAAAGATTTTAATTTCAAAAAGCTTACATGAATTATTACCTGAAGAATCTCGAACGTATATTTTCAACGTACCAAATCATGTAAAAGTTAAAGCTTTGATTCAAAAATTACGAAATGGCAATAACCATTAATATTTCTGTAATTTTATTATAAAAAGGATAATTATTCTAATTGTCCTTTTTATGATTTCTTGAATCATTGTTGTTATGTATAATATTTTGTATACTAGAGTTAAATAATTTCCCTCCTATTTATTGAGTCCTATGAATCAAATTAAAAAATCTTTTGATATTATTGTTATCGGTGGCGGTCATGCCGGCATAGAAGCCGCATATGCTGCTGCAAAAATGGGATCTAAAACAGCTCTTGTTACCCTCGATAAAAACAAAATTGGCCTAACTCCCTGCAACCCTTCAATCGGTGGCGTAGGAAAAGGTCATATTGTTTTTGAAATTAGTGCCCTTGATGGCCTCATGCCAAAAATTTGTAGTTCAACCTACTTACAAGCTCGTATGCTCAATACGAAAAAAGGCCCTGCTGTTCAAGGACTGCGATTGCAAATCGATAAAGATGCATACTCAGAACTTGCAAGCAAAACAATGCAAAACACACCAAACTTAACAGTTGTTCAGGCAATGGTTGATGAAATCATTATTGAGAACAATAAAGTTACTGGAATTAAAGCATCTGATGGTACGATCATTCATGCTGGACAAGTTATTATTACAACAGGTACTTTTCTTAATGGACTTATTCACATTGGTGATACTAGCTTTGCTGCAGGTAGACGAGGCGAAAAAGCTTCTGTTAAACTATCTAACTTTTTATCAAAGCTTAATCTGCGCATGGGACGACTAAAAACAGGTACTCCACCACGACTTGATCCATCAACAATCGACTTTAGCCAATTAGAACGTCAAGAAACAGAACCTCTCACTCATCTTTTTGAGTTTGACGCAATTGATGTTTCCAACAGCCATGACTGTTTTATTGCTCATACCAATGAAACAACTCATAAAATTATTGCTGACAATCTTCATAAATCTGCAATATTTAGCGGAACGATTAAAGGTATCGGTCCTCGTTATTGCCCTTCTATCGAAGATAAAGTTTCTCGATTTGCCGATAAAGCTTCACATCATGTTTTTGTAGAACCAGAAACAGCTGCGTTTACTGAAGTTTATCCAAGTGGGATTTCAACTTCACTCTCAGAAGATATACAAAAAGAATTTATTCAATCCATTAAAGGATTTGAAAATGCAGTCATCACAAAACCTGGATACGCTGTAGAATATGATTTTGTTCATCCAGATCAACTAAAGCACACTCTTGAACTCAAAGAAGTTGATGGTTTGTTTTTAGCGGGTCAAATTAATGGAACAACAGGATACGAAGAAGCTGCTGGACAAGGAATTATTGCTGGTATAAATGCTCATCAAAAAGCTGCAGGAAAAGAACCATTCATTTTAGATCGTAACGAAAGTTACATCGGAGTTATGATTGATGATCTTGTTAGAATGGGTGTTGATGAACCATACCGCATGTTTACTTCACGAGCAGAACGTAGACTTATTTTACGGCAGGATAATGCATTTTTACGATTGACAGAAAAAGGTCATCAAATTGGATGCGTCTCTCAAGAACTATATGATAAGTTTATAATTGAGAAAAAAGATCTTGATGCTGCAATTTTAGACCTTGATAGTCGTTACAATAATGCTCAACTCGTCAAAGCGTCTGAATTAGACAAGCCAATGCAACAGATTATAGAAGATCTTCTTGGCTACAAAGTCTCATCTCGAAATGCTTTATCGATTTTTGCTCATATGAAATATCGAGAATACATTAAACGAGAAGAGCGTGAAATTGCGAAAGTATTACAATATCGTGATATCAAGTTACCAGCGATCGAATCTATTTTGAAAATCTCAGGACTGTCTACAGAGATTAAGCAAAAGGTACAAAAACACAATCCAGAAACCGTTGCGGATGCTATGTTAATTCCTGGTATAACCCCTGCAGCGATCTCGTTACTCGTGCTCATTGCAAGAAAACCGGAACTAATCCAATAAACAACTTTATTTAATGTAATTAAGCATATAAAAACTATAGCTCTCAAGATGAGAATGAAAAAACATCTTGAAAATACAAATTTTAACTCCTTTTATCACATTGGTACTTTTATGATTCATTTACAAAATATTTCTCTAAAATTCGGTGACCAAACGGTCTTTGAAGACATGAACATGATGATCCAAGATCCAGATCGCATCGCGCTTGTTGGTCGTAACGGATCTGGAAAATCTACCCTTCTAAAAGTTATTGCTAAAGCTCAAGGGCTTGATGGCGGAAGTGTTGTTTGCACAAAAGGCTTAAATGTTGCCTACATGCCACAAGATATGGTCATGAACTCAACTAAAACTGTTGAAGATGAAGCTTTTGCGACATTTGCAGGATTATTTGAAAATATGCAAGAAGCAAAAATACTTGAAGATAAAATTCACAGCAGCGATAAACCTTTAGCTGAAGACGTTGAACGATACTCTCAACTACAACACGATATTCAAGAAATGGAACCAGAAGCAAAAATGCTACAGGTTAACAAGCTTTTAACTGGTTTAAAATTTGACGACGTTCATCGCAAAACTCGAGTTGATCAATTGAGTGTTGGTTGGAGAATGCGTTTAGTTTTAGCAAAACTTTTATTACAAGATGCTGATTTCTATCTTTTTGATGAACCTACCAATCACCTTGATCTTGCAACAAAAGAATGGTTCTTAGATTTCTTAAAATACGAAACTACTTTTGGATTCTTGCTCGTTTGTCACGATAGATACTTCTTAGATAACCTATGTAACAAAACGCTTGCAATTTTACCTGGTGGAAAAAGTAAAATTTACACTGGTAACTACAGTCATTATAAAAAGTTAGAAGCAGAAGAAGCTATTTTCCTTGAAAAAGCATACGAAGCTCAACAGCGTGATATCAAACAACGTAAAGAAACAATCGAAAAGTTTAGAGCTTCTGCTACAAAAGCAAAAATGGCTCAAAGTATGATTAAGCAGCTTGAGAAAATTGAACTTATCGAAAAACAAGTTCAATCGAAAAAAGTTAATTTTGCTCTACCACCTTCAGAACGAGCTGGTCAAACAGTTTTAACAGTTAAAGGCGTATCGCACAGCTTTAATCGACAGTTGTTTAAAGACGTTAACTTTACTATCCAACGTGGTGAGAAAGTATGTCTTGTAGCTCCTAACGGTACTGGTAAATCTACTTTATTTAATTTAATTGCATCAAAATTAGACTTACAAACTGGATCTATCGAGCAAGGCCATAAAGTTTCTTCAACGCTATTTGATCAGGATCAGGAAAAAGTTCTTGACCCAAACCTAAGCATCATCGAAGAAATCACTGCTCACTGTAAAGCAACAGAACAAAGAATGAGAACGTTCCTTGGATCATTCTTATTTCCAAAAGCTGATGCTATGAAAAAAACAAGAGTATTGAGTGGTGGAGAGCGTAACCGTGTTGCCATGGTTAAAGTTTTACTTAGCAATGCAAATTTCTTAATGCTTGATGAACCTACCAATCACTTAGATATTGAGTCAAAAGAAACAGTTCTTAATGCTCTTCAGCAATTTGATGGCACAATGCTTTTTGTATCTCACGATCAAGATTTTGTTAACAACCTTGCTACAAGAATCATTGAACTTTCTACAGATGGTATAACAAGTTTTGACGGAAACTATGATGACTATCTAGAATTCAAAAATACTCTTGCAACTAAAGGTGTAGCAAAGGCTGCCGCAGTTGAGAAAAAAGTTGTAAAAGAGTCGACACTATCGAAAAAAGAACTTTTTGCATTACGTAAAAAGTATAAAAATCTTGAAAACAACATGAAAAAATATCAAGTAGAGCTCGATGCACTACTTGCAAACATGTATGATTTTGCATTCGGAACGCCTGAGCATGAAAAAGCTCAAGAGAAAAAGACAACACTAGAACAGCGGATTTCAAAATCTGAAAATGAAATTTTAAATTTCCCTCATCAAGATGAGTTAGATATTTAAATCTTCACTTCATAGTTAATAAAAAGAGTGGGCATAGATGTTTTATCTATGACCACTCTTTTTATTTATAAAAGCGCCTTACTATTTTTTTAAAAAAATATAATCTGGCACAAAGATTTTAAATTTCATGGAGGTTTATATGAAAAGAGTTGTAACTGCTACGCTTTACTTATTACTCATAGCAACATTAACAGGTCAAATTCATTCACTCGATCAAAAAGGACCAAAAAAAACTAATCAAGAATATCAAGACGAAAAAAATCGTCGACTTAATGGTATTGACTCCCAGTCTGATCGTATAAAAAAGCTAATTGGTGTCAGCAAACATGCCGAAACTCAAGTACAATACGAATTACATAATAAAAAAGTTCTCCTTCAAGAAACTTTCCTTAGAGATGGATCATATTTCGTTACTAAATTTGATTCAAAAACAATAAAGCCAATTTCAACAAATTTTTACATTCCGGTTGAAGACAGTTACGTAAATACAACAAAAGCTGAATTCAACAAAGATGGAAGCGTTGATATACACAATTTAAGTGCTGTTTCTGGTAAAATTGAATCTAAAGTTGTTCATAACAGTTTCAGCTATCTATTTAATCATAATAAGAAGCCTACAGAGCATGTTTTAAATCAAGGTAGATTGAAAATTGAACCGAGAAGAAATTATAGTGTCTCGATTGATATTAAAATATTAATTGATAACGCTAGAACTGCTCAAGAAAATGGTAAATTCATAGATATGGTTGAAAGCGATGATACTAACAGCATTGAAACTCCATCAACTATAGAAACACTTCAAGAGTGGTTATATTCTTGCAGATCTAAGGCTGAAAAAGTTATCACGGCAGCTATAAAACAACTAAGCCATAAGAACGAAGATAATAAAGATAAAAAAGATAAGTAATTTTAACTAAAAAAACTTGGTTTTCAAAAAGAAAGATGACGACTGTTTAAGCAGCGTCGTCTTTCTTTTTTTTCAATTCAATATAATCTGACACAAAAGTTTAATTATAATGGAGATCCTCATGAATAAATTGATAGTAAAGCCAATTTCCATACATTTTTTTAATACAATCAAGTTGCTATTAATTTATGCTCTATTTTATCAATCGTCTCTTTTTTGCAATCCTACAAATCTTGATACTTCATTTAACCCAAATGGGTCGACTCCTGGAACTCTTGGAATACCTCCAATCGATAATAATGATATTTATGCTGCCCAAACTTCTTTTGCAGCAATTATTCAAACTGATCAAAAAATAATAACCTCTGGATGGGGATCAATAAATATGCCTGATTATTCAATATTTATTGCTCGATACTTAGCAAACGGCGATCTTGATACCATTGCAAATGGCGGAGATGGATTTGGGACTGGAGACCCATCTCCTGGATATGCGAATATTCAACTACATCCAGATGCAGACAACCATGGATTAATAAGCGTTAAGGCTTATGCCATGCTTCTTCAGTCAGATGGAAAAGTTGTTGTTGCAGCTCAATACAACTATAAGCTTGCTCTTATTCGCATTACATCATCAGGAACCATCGACACAACTTTTAATGCCCAAGGGATAAATCCAGGATATATTATTAGCTCTATACCAACGAATACAAGTAACATTAGCTCTATAAGTATGGGTATTCAATCAGACGGTGCTATTGTTGTATCTTCTTCAATAACTTTAATCGATGAAACAGACCAAGTTGCTATTTATCGATACACAACAGATGGCATACTCGATACCACCTTCCCTAATGGATCTGGTCCTGGCTATTTCACAACGTACGTTAATCCGTCATCAACATCTACAATTCCATACAATATTGCCATCATGGAAGATGATAAAATAGCTGTAGGATGCCAACAAACAATCAATGATGTAGCACAAGTTTTAGTAGCTCGCTATACAGCAAATGGACTACTCGATACATCTTTTAATAATACCGGATATTCACCTTTTACTGGAAGCTCAAACACAATCTCTAACGATGGGGCTCTTACAACTCAATCAAATGGAGACATCATACTTACAGTTACTACAACAAATGCGTCTTCTGTTAACGAAATTTTAACTATCGAATACATATCAAGTGGAGCTATTAATACATCTTTTGGGCTTGGCCAAAGTTATGCAACAACATCAATTCCCAACAGTTTCGATTTAACCGCCCAGGGAATAACCTTAGAACCAAGTGGGAAAATCATTGTAACTGGGTTTGTTAATTTAAATACTGTTTCAGAACCAATGTATAGTCTGATTATCATTCGTTACAATAACGATGGATCATTAGATACAACCTTTAATCCTTTAGGATATGTAACAACAGCTATTGGAATACCTTCTGAAAACAACACCTTTGCTTACTCAGCACCCGTTCAAGAAGATGGAAAGCTCCTTGTAGCAGGTCAAAATAACAATCATCTTTTTCTAGCACGCTACATTGGTGGCGTTATGTTACAAGAGACCACGCCACCAGTCGACTCTTACGGTCGTACCCCTAGCTTTATTTCTGATTTCTTATACTCAGATTTCTACACTACAACAATAACTAATAAAACAGTTAAAGCTGCAACAATATCTGCAATACAATCAATTATATCCAACTATAACGACAGCTACGGAAATCAAACAAACTTCAACTACATTACCTACCTCTATCTTCTTGAGGTTGAACTTACCAAGGAGAATGCAATACTCAATCAGCATTATCCAAACTCCGCAACAGAAATAGACCTTTGCTTTCGTTACATCAAAAAACGTATATCCCAGCTTGTGTCAATAACATAAAAAGTTCTTCTATTTTAATGCGTTTTATATAGGCTTACAAAAAATAAATTAAAGGAAATTCATGAAACGTTTAACATTATTAACTAGTGTCCTACTTTTTCAATTAATGATTTTCTGCGATCCTGCAGATCTTGATACCTCATTTAGTAACATTGGATATTTTTACGGAGATCAACAAGCAGCTTTTGCTGCAGCACTGCAACCTGATGGGAAAGTCGTTGCTGTTGGCAAAAATGGAGACCAAGTTTTAGCAACTCGCTATCTAACAAACGGCCTGCAAGACAGTACTGCTAATGGAGGATCTGGATTTGGTACCAACGGACAAGGTTACATGGGAACAATTGTTTCAGGAACTACCGATAATCAAGCTCGAAATGTAGCACTACAAGATGACGGAAAAATAGTTTCAGTTGGCACCCTTGTTAACAATACTGGATCTGTGCCACAAATACTTTTAAACCGATATTTAGATAATGGTTTATTTGATACAACTACAAATGGTGGCTCTGGATTTGGTACCAGCGGACAAGGTTTTTACACAGAGCCAATATCAAATTTTACTATCGATGGAATCACTGGCCTTGCAATTCAATCTGACGGCAGCATTATCATTGGAGGATATGGATCAAGCAGCGGTATCAACAACTTATTCATTATAGGATTTACGTCAGAAGGACTCATTGATACAAGTTTTGGTACCAGTGGTATAACAATTATATCTATTGGAACTGATATTATAGGTGGAAGAATAGCTCTTCAAGATGATAGTATTCTTATCACAGGGGCAACCATCATAGCAAGTGAATATAACTTAGTCGTTGCTCGCTTTAATTCAACTGGTCTACTTGATACAGCTTTTGGGTCAGATAGCTTAGGATATATAACAACAACAACAAATAGCACGCTGGGAGCGAGCAGTAACTACATTGTAACTCAAACAGATAATACTATTTTAATAGGTGGATCTATAACAGTCGAAACATCTGTCAATAACACTATTGTAGCTCGGTACACACTAAATGGATCTCTCGATACAACATTTGGCAACGGAGTAGGATATGTAACAACATCTATTCCATCGCTACCTCTCGATACAAAAATATTAGGACTCGCAACGGAAGCAAGTGGGAAAATAGTAGGTTTTGGGCAAGGTTCTAACAATAGCTATTATAGTTTCATTGTTATTCGTTATAACACAGATGGATCGTTGGACACAGAGTTTTACCCTGATGGCTACATAACTCCTTACTTTGGAGCTGGAAGCGAAAATGGTTACGCTGTCCCTATTCAAGACGATGGAAAATTAATTCTTGTAGGGCAAGCTAACAATTTACTATTCATGGCTCGCTATCTTGGTGGCACTGCACCACAAGATGTTATAGCACCAATTGAATCTTATGGCTTTAACCCTAACTTTGTTTCTGAATCTTTATACTCAACTTTCTATACAACTATAATTACAAACTCTCAAGCTCAAGCTGCAACAGTCTCTGCTATGAATTCAATTTTATCAAACTATGAAAGCGATTACGCAAATCAACCAAATTTCAACTACATAAGCTACCTTTACCTTCTTGAAGATGAACTTGCAGCAGCGCATATTACACTAGAAGCAGCATATCCAGACTCCTCAACAGAAATCGACCTATTTTTCAGCTATCTTGATGACCGCATTTTAAGTCTTACAACACCTTGTTAGAATTTACCATAAACATAGGGAATAGGGTCTAGTCAAAGTAAAAAATTAATATAGGGTCTAGTCAAAGTAAAAATTAACAATTCTTTAAGAAGAGAAAGCTTATGAAAAAGTAACTTTATTTATTTTATTAACATCATCATTGCAGTTAACTGCCATCACATCTAACATGTCACATCGCGTCATGAGTACATCACCACTGCTCTACAAAATGATCAATTACTCAAATCGACAAATCAGTTACAGCGCTGAGGGAATATTTTCTAGCATGTATGACAATCAACATACAATTGCAAATTTAACACCCGAAGGAAAACAAACTTTAACTTTAGATCAACAAGGAACTGGTGATATCAATCCATTTTGGATTAATTTAATATCAAACAATTCAGCTGCAGACTATAATTCAGACGTAACATTCACACCAAAACTTACAGAAGCTGGAGCTCTATTCCATTACTACAGTCAATTCGAAAAAACATTTATTGATGTAAAAACAGCACTTGTACAATGCAAGTCTGAAGTTACAATCGATGAAGTTGGTGGTGGCAACGGATTAAACTCTGGCATACTCAATGCTCAACAAGCATTCACCCAAGATTCATGGAATTATGGAAAAATTGGAGAATCAAATCAGGTTACTGGTTTAGATAATATTGAGCTAAGAGTTGGTGGATATACAGAAATTTCGAACCAAAGTGCATACGATATATTCTTTTCAGGATTTGGTATTGTTGAAGCGCCTACTGGGTCAGGAACAAAAGCTGAATGGCTTTTTGAACCACAAGTTGGTACGAATCACTGGGGAATCGGCCTTGGAGCAGAAACTCTTTTCACAAATGACAACGGCCTTAAAGTCATGGTTGCAGGAAACTATAGATATCTAGCCCCTGCTTTCGAAACTCGATCTTTTGATCTTACTGATAATGGAGCATGGTCTCGATATTTATTACTACAGTATAATTATGACCTTCCAAATTCTCCGGTTGCAGGAGTTTCTGGGATAAACTATCTTACTCAGTCTGCTTACATAAAAGGTCGTAATGAACTAAACCTCTATGCTCGCCTTCAAAAAGAATGTAACAGCTGCTCTTTTGAGTTAAGTTACAACTATTTATATGCTCAACAGGAAACGATTGGATCGACTGCAGCTCTTTCAGTCGATTATGGAATTTATACTTTAGCTGGTCCTTCTGGTGGAGGCGGTGGTGCTACAACATCAAGTACGGCTACAATCAACCAAAGTACAACAGCGTCTGATGCTACTCCTATCCAATTAACAAGCAGCATGCTTGATAAAGCTTCAGCTCAAGCTGGATCTTACTCAACAAGCTCAATAACTGCTCGTATAGAAAAATCTAACGAAAATTTCGTTTATGGTTTAGGTGCAAATGTAAACATTGCACAATCTGCAAGCGCACTGTCTACATGGGCTGTTTGGGCAAAGTTTGAACTGCTATTCGATAACTAATTTTTAAATATTGTAACTAAAAGATTTTTTATTAAAAAAGGATAAATATGAAACGTTTTATAGTATTTTTTTTAACACTCTTGCTACCAAGCATGGCATTATGTAGCTCACTAACGAATAACTCTAATGAAAACATTGCGAGTATTACGTTTTATAACGCAGCTTATGATTCTTTATCTACGACATCCATCCCCGCTCAACTCTCTGTAGAAATCCCTAGCACTGCTACTTATACAACATTCTCAATAGCTTCTCAAGCAGGCTCACTAACAATCCCTGTTTCTGATAGTGTTTCATCGAATGTATTTTCTAATTATTTCTTGTACAATAGCTCATCATACGCAGTAAATATATCTTTATATGGATATATCAATGGTTCTAATACAGCTTTAAATAGCTCAACGTATACTTTAAGCGCAAATCAATCTGTTGAACTTTTAACTGGTACAACTCAAGTTACTGTTAATGACGGAAGTTCAAATGTAATTAATCAAGAATACATCACAACAAGCTCTTCATATCAGATTATTGAAAGTAGTGGAGAATGGTCTTTAGAAACAATTGGTGCACTCCTAACCAATGATACAACTCATAATATTTCTGACCTAATTTTTCATAATTCAAGTGGCGCTATTCTCAATACAACATCTATGGCTATAGGTGGACAAAGCTCTTTAGCTATCCCTAGCACTGCTACTTACGCTACGTTCGCAATAGAATCGCTTTCAGGAACAATAACTATTCCTGTTTCTGATGTTGCTTCATCAAATGTTTTCTCGAATTACTATATTCTCAATAGCTCAACAGAAACTGTAACTGTTTCTCTCTACGCAACTATTAATGGCAGCTCAACTCTTGTAAATAGCCAAGCTATCTCTTTAGCATCTACAGAAGCTCTTGAGCTTCCAACTGGTACAACTTCTGTTTTAGTAATGGATACTACAGGAACTACACTTATTACTACAACAACAATCTCAATATCATCTTCATACCAAATTGAAGATAGCCCATGGACACTAACAGCAACAACTGCAGTTTTAACTAATAATTCAGACGATGATATTTCTAATCTTACTTTTTACGATACAGGTGATACTGTAAGAAGTAAAAGATCTGTGATTGAAACCTTAGCAGCTGGGAAGTCTGTAGTCATTCCAGAAACTTCTACCTATGCAAAACTTGACTATCCTCATGCAGGAAACTTAAAAATAAACGTTTCTGATATCGTGGCATCAAATATTTTTAAATATTATGAAATTAAAGACAAAGGTAATATTTTTATTCAACCAGATGGAACAACCACTATTTCAGGTAATAACAACCCTTTACCAACGTCAGGTGAAATAATTCGTATTCATTCTTCAGAAGGCGACAAACCTGATACAGCAACCCCAACAGCTGCGCCAGAAGCACAAGCATATGGCACTAAATCAACTAATTTCATTCATTTTTTATATATTGCCTACTTTGCAAAAAAAATCACTGATTCAACGGCACAACAAGCTACAATAACAAATGTAGATAATGTAATAAATGACTATATTGCAAAATATAAAACTTGGCCAAATTTTAACTATATCAACAACCTTTCTTTAATTACTAAAGAACTTGAAGCAGTTCATCATAACTTAATTCAAATCTATCCAAGCTCCAAAAAAGAAATAAACCTATTTTTTAAACATTTGAATAATCGAATAACAAAACTACAAGGTTAGTATAAAATTATCTCTTTAGTCGTTCAGGAAGTTGATTATATTCAATCTATAGTCAACTTCCTTTTTTTCTAATTTACCATACGATCAATAAAAATTGAGATGATATGAAAGCAACACTCACAGATAGTTATCCTGATTCAACATCAGATATAAATATTTTTTGTAGTAATCTTAATAATAAAATTGCTACCTTAGCAAATAAGTAACAAAAGACCTCTATTTAATTGAAAAAGTTGACTTCAATCAGCTTTCTTTTTTATATATTTACTATAGGATCTATAAAAATAGCGATTAATAGCACCTGAACAATGGAAAGAGTATGAAAAAAGTAGCTTTATTTATTTTATTAACTTCTTCGTTACCGCTACCTGCTATCACATCAAGCATAACACATCGCATGATGAGTACATCTCCATTGCTTTACAAAATGATTGACTACTCAAAACGGCAAACAAGTTATGAAATAGAGCCTATATTTTCTAGCATGTACGACTCTCAACACACAATTTCGAACCTAACACCTCTTGGCAAGCAAACTTTAACTTTTGATCAACAGGGTCAAGGTGATATTAATCCAACATGGATCAACTTGATGTCAAACAACACACAAGCAAACTATAATTCTAAGGTCACGTTCACACCAAACTTTACAGAGTCTGGTGTTCTTTTGCACTGGTACAATCAATTTGAGAAAAAGTTCATTGATATAAAAACAGCGCTCGTACAATGCAAGTCAGAAATCGAAATTAATGAAGTTGGTGGCGGTAATGGCTTGAACGCTGATGTTGGAAACGCTCAACAAGCATTTACGCAAGATTCATGGGATTATGGAAAAATTGGTAAAGCAAATCACGTTGTTGGCCTCGACAATATCGAAATAAAGTTTGGTGGAATTTCAAGAGCTACAAGCAATGATTCTGCTTACAACATGTTTATCTCTGGGTTTGGTCTTATTGAAGCACCTACTGGAACAGGAACAAAGTCTGAATGGTTGTTTGAACCTCAGGTTGGTAGCAATCACTGGGGCCTTGGTTTTGGTTTTGAGTCTCTTGTCTCCTTTGATGATAGTTTAAAGTTTATGATATCAGGAAATTATCGATACTTAGCACCTGCATGGGAAATGAGGTCATTCGATCTTCTTGGTAATGGAGCTTGGTCTCGTTATTTGTCTGTCCAAGATACCTACGGGCTACCAACAGCACCTGCAACACTTGGACTTCCCGGCATTAACTATCTTACACAGCAAGCCTACATTAATGGACGAAGTGAAGTTAATGTTTACACTCGCCTTCAAAAGCACTTTAGAAGCTGTTCCTTCGAACTAAGTTATAACCTTCTCTCTATTCAAAAAGAAACTATAGGCGATATTAAAAAGATTACTCCTAATTATGGAATTTATGCTCTCACTGGTTCTTCTGGTGGTTCTGGTGGAGTTACAACATCAAGCTCTGCTACAATCAACCAAGATCTAACTGCTCTTGACCCTATTGGAGCTCCAGTTGCTATTACAACTGACAGATTTGATAAATTATCAGCCGCTGCAGGAACTTATGTAACAAATACGCTTGCTACACGTCTTGAAATCAAAAATGACAATATGATTTATGGATTTGGCGCAAGTATTGAAACTGCACAATCAGCAAGTGCAATATCTGCATGGTCTGTGTGGGCGAAATTTGAATACTTATTCGGTAATGCACAAAAAAATGAAATTGATATCGATTTCCCATCAGAACTTTATGACCTCGACTTAAGTACCACGAGAAGCACGCATCACCCTATAAACATGGATGATTCTGGATTACCTGATGATGTTATTTCAACAGTCGAAGATGATTTTATGGATAATAAAGAAAACTTCGAATTCTTAGATGATCAAGCATCAATTCATAGTGAAAATATTATAAACTTACTACAAGAAAATCTTAATACATCGTCACAAGATCTCTTCAATAATGAGATAAGCTATAATATTGATTTACAAAGAAAACATATTACACCAGTCGCTATAGGAGAATTTGAAGAAGAATTAAATCCAACAATCATAGTAAAAACACCTACAACTCTCTTTAAAAAAGAAAACGAAATAATTACACCAGATGAAAAGGATCTTGATGAGGATGATTTTGAAAATGATGATTTTGAAGATGAAATAAAAATCTTAAACTCAATAAAAAGGCCCGAATCATCTGTAACTCTCTTTAAAAAAGAAGATGAAATAATTATACCAGATGAAAATGACCTTGATGATGAGCAAGTTGAAAAGAAACCTAAAGACATAGTAACAACCCCAACAGTACACAAAACTGTTGAAGTTAATCAATTAGATGCGATCAGAGAACAGCCAAATGGAATGTTTATTTCAAAATCAATTTCATCTCCAGTTGATAAAACGCAACAAGTGTCCTTAAAAACAAAACCAATACAACAAGCTGACAAAACTCTGCTAAGCAGAAATTCAAAAATATCTAACAGAAAAAAAGCAGCGATGGCTAAAACAATAAAAGCTCAGTCATTGCCTGGATCTAAATTCACAAACCCAATTGCATCTAAAACAATCGATGTTCAATCTTTATACATCGATAAGGAAGGTGAAAACATAACGACTGAGACAGCAGTAACGCCTACTCCTCAAGTCATTTCATCTCCAGTTGAAGGATCTGAAACGTCTCCTCTACAAATGAAAATTGAACCAATGAAAGAAGCTAAAAGAATTGAGCTCGACCACGATGGAAAAGTGTCTAAGAAAAAAGACACCAAGATTGTCGAAGGAATAAAAATAATTGAAGCAAAGCCTCTACAAGTAAAGACTGATTCAATACCTGATCATGAAATACTGCAACAACTCAATCAAAGCAAGAAGAGCAACACAAAACTTCTACAAGAAGAAAAAAGTCTTAAACGTAACGAAGAGCCAACTCCAATTAAACAAGCTGAGCAAGCAAGTTCAACAACAGAATCGGCTTTTAAAGTTATATCTTCTCCAGTGGAAGGATCGCAAGTTGTTCAACCTCAAGTAAAAATAGAACCAATGAAAGAGGCAAAAGAAATTCAACTCAATCACGATGAAAAATTAAAAAAATCTCCAGCGAAAAAATCTGCTATCGATATAATAAAAGCTGAACCAATAGCTGGCAATGAATCTTTGAAGTTTATTAATCCTAACAAAGCAAATATTAATGACGGTATATCAGAAGAAGACATTCTCAAAAAACTTGATAGCACAAAATAAAATACTGATCTAAATTATTGATGAGCCTTAAGTAGCAAAAAGGGAGTGGTTAAAGTCACTCCCTTTTTTAACTTTATAACTTCACGTCTTTACCAGCGATCAGATCATCTGCTATCTGATCTAATTCTTCATACGAGTACGCAAACTCAGGTCCAAGCTCCTATAGTACCTAAATCCAAAGCAATTCTTCTAACGTCATGTTCAATATCAAGAATATGTTCCCAATAAGCACTGAAAGCCCATCTACCTATAAACTTAACACTTTCTCTTTCAGACACTCGCTGTTTTAAATCCTTACCAAATTGTACTTTTGTATACATTATTTAAGACCTCAATTCATAAAGATATTGCTACCAGTTTAATCTTCCACAAGCCTTTTTATAATTTTCTTCACTAGAAAACAAACTTCTATAAATTTTCATTGATTCATTCAACCATTCAATTGCAATATCACGAGGTATAACACGATGAATTAATGGTTTATAATTTTTCATAAATTCTTCATACGTTATGAAATCTAAATCCTCTGGTTCTCGTTCCTGCATAGACCATTTATAAAAAGGCGTAACTTCAAATATAATATTTCCATTCTTATCATTATACATCCATGTATAAACGTAAGGATCTGCATATGCATACGTTGTCCAAACTTCATATTTATACCCTATCCAATACGTATTTTCACCAGAAGCTGAAGTAGTCATAACAAAATCACATTTTGAATGAGCGTTCTTACATGAATGCTCATTTACCATAAATCCTAAATTTTGAACGAGAGATTCATGTAACTGCAGTTCAAAATTCAAACATTTTTTTAATTTTGTAATGAAATGTTCAAAAAATTCACCTATCGAATCTTGGCCAATCCGTAAAGACTTTAAATCAATAAAAAAAGCTCTAATTTCACTACAACCAAAATCTAAATTTTCAAAGTCAATATTATTCCCTGTCGTAATTTTTATAGACTCTAAGTTGGATAATTTCAATATTAAATCTCTCATAACTTCACCAATCCTTTATTTTTTAGTTAATTTTTTTGATTCTGCATTTTTCATAAAATCATTTTTGACTAACGTATCTTTAACTTTTTTAGAAAGCGTTCTTAAATCCTCATGAATATATCCATGATACACCCCATCCTCTTCATACTTCAGAATTACAACATTACCATCCAACACAGCTACTCGCTGCGAAGAGTCCCGAACCTCATAAGAATTATCTAATGCTTTTTGACCATCGCGAGGAGGTTTGCTGATACCATCTCGACTATTTTCATGATGTTTATCTGAACCTCTATACTTACCATATGGATGCTGTTTTTTAAACTCTTCAGCTTCTTTTGAATTTTCAGATTTTTTTTCATAACCATCTAAATAACTCCCCTTTTGCTTAGCTGCCATACCGGACTCATTCATTGGTTTTACCCAATTTTGAGTTAATGTTGCTTGGTAATAGTCTGAACCAATTGGCAGTGATCGTTCATGTTCTTTATTGGGGGCTCTATTCTCAAAATTACAAAAAATCACTTCTGCTTGCTTTACAGCTTTTGATTTTTCTTTACCTGCTGGAGTTGTTGAATTTGCAAGAGTAGATTTTGCTTTTTCAACTTCTTTCATACGATGTTGTTCAGCTTGAGTTTCTCTTATTGCTCCTGCAACTTCAAGTTTACCGATGGTTGTTCTTGGCTCGATTTCAAAGAATTAAGGCGCATTCCAATTGATGAATGCGCCTTAAGTTATAATTTCTTTTTTATGAAAATATTAAAAGGAAATATTACTATTTTTAATTCTGTTAATTTTTTCTGCATTGTTAGATTGTTCAAGTTTTAAGTAACATCGAGGATCATTCATTTTCACAACTATATTTGCTGTACATAACCACTTTTTCCACATTTTTTGATCTTGTTTTTTTCGTAGCAATTCTAATTTGTTTAATAGATTGATTAAATAAATTGGTTTAGGTTCATAGAAACTAACATAATTATCTATATAGTTAAACATAAGGTTACAGGCTTGTGAAAATGTAAACTTGTTATAGTTTCGTATTTTTTCATCTTGTGAAACCGTAGTTTTAATAGCTTTTTTCCAATCAGACCATGACCCTCGATCTCCTGGTATTCCATCGGTCCAAAATTCAGAATTGCTTAAAATATCGCCTAAATACAATTTAGAATCACTTAATTCATTATTTAAATAATTTAGACTTTCTTGTTCATATAATTCTTTTAAAAAGAAAAGCATTACATTGTAAGCTTGTAGTTTTGTTAGTTTTTTTTGCATCAAATCTACTAATCTTTCGGTAGCAAATAAAAATATGCCCGTGAATCTTTAACTGATAAAACTTCATCAACACATTGCAACCATTTTTTCCACAATGCTTGATCGACTACTTCTTTATTAAAAGCCTTACGTGCATTGCACTCTAAAAAATCTATATCATCATCAAGATCATTTGTTCCAAAAAACCCTTCTAAAAAAGATCCCATAACTAAAAATGCTTGTAAAACCGAAAGATGATCATAATTTCGTAAATTTTTATGTTGTAATATTTTATTTAAAGATTTATTCCAAATTTCCCACATACCGTCATCAACGACTTCTTTATTGTCTAAAAAGCTCATCCCTCCAAGAATAGTTGCTAAACTACCTGATGGTTTATCATCGAAATACATTTGCAGTAATCTTCCTACGGCATTGAAGGCCTGTAATTTAGTTATTTTCTTCATACAATAAACCTCACTTGTTTTTATTTTTTTCGCTTACTAGGATTATAATTACACAAACCTGTTTTAGGGTGATATGGCTTTGGAGTTTCATTAAGTCCACAATTTCCTACTACATCACCCCATGCAGATGCCCATAGTTGCCTTCCGTCAGGCAATATTTTTCCATACCACCAGTTACCATGCCTATCATCACCAAGATAATTAGCTTTATCTTTCACTAAATCCATAATTACTTTTTTATTTTCTTCTGTATTTGGTATATGACCATCTCTCTTTTCAAAAAGATGGTCAATATTCGCAGGATATTTAACATCCTGACCACTCAAATCACCCTCTTGCCAAACCTTACCATTTTTGTCAGTCCATGTTTTATCTTCTTTACTATCACTAGAAGCCGCCATAACCGTTTCATCGATCATTTCTTCTGATGTTTTTGCAGGGGCACCGCAACCAGGAAGAGATTGTGACATGTCTTTTAAAGATGGATCTGGAGTGTGAGCAGTATCCGTAGGGAAATCTGCTACTGGTTTACCACAACCATCAAGTGTTTGAGGTTGCTGTTCAATTGCAGGAGTTGTAAAAGATCCAGGCTTATTGTTATCTGACTTATTACCACAGCCCTTACTTTCTGGCATTTCATGTGCTGGAGCTGCCATTTTGAAAGGTTTTTCATATTCGTTTAATACAGATACAAATAAAGTTTCTCCTCCCAGAAAAAGCAAGTGTTCTTGCGGGAGAAGAAACTTATTATTAAAATAACATTCTTAATAACCTATTTTTTTTAAGGTATCTTGAAAACTTTCTTCATCTGAAAAAAATCCTCTATAAACTTGCATTGATTGCTTCAACCATTCAACTGCGGTATCATGAGGAATAATTTTTCTTACCACAGATTTATAATTTTTCATGAATTCTTTATAAGTTACAAACTCTGGACATTCAGGATCATCAGGTAAAAAAGACCATTTATAAGTCCTGGTAACTTCAAATATAATATTACCATCTTGATCGTTGTATAACCATGTTGCAATATTAGGACTAGTTGGAATATATGTTGACCAAATATGATATTTTTTACCAACCCAATAAGTACTTTTCCCACTCAATGTTGGCACTTGAAAAAATCTACTAATATTATGGTTATCATATGCAAGTTCTTGATTATATTCGTTGTATAAAACACCTAAATTTTGAGTCAAAGATTCATGTAATTGTAATTTTTCATCAATAGCTTTTTTAAGACGTGTAATTAAAGATTCAAAAAACAATCCTACTGAATTTTCTCCAATACAAAAAGATTGTTCTTTTTGGTTTAAAAAGCATGCTTGAATTTCATCACAACAATAATCAATTTTTTCAAAATTATTATTATTTTTTTCTATAATTTTAATAATTTCAAATTCAGATAATTTCAATATTAACTCATTCATTTTATTATTTTTCCTGATTCTATAACTTCACGTTTTTGCCAGCGATCAGATCATCTGCTATCTGATTCAACTTTTCATACGAAATTGCAAATTGATATCCAAGCTCCATGGTACTTAAGTCTAATAATAAATTTAAAAAATCAAGGTCATTACAATCTAACCAATCTAAATATACTGAATAAACCCAATAGCCTATAGATTCAACATTTTCTCTTTCAAGCACTCTCTGCTTTAAGTCTTTACCGAATTGTACTTTTGCATACATCATTTCAGCCTTTGTTAATTCCTTATGACTCAATTAGTCTTTTCACGTATAACCTGTTCACAAATTCGTATCCAATTAAGCATAAGATTAATATCTATTGAAACTTCTGTTGGATCAATTTCAAACTCTGGTATTTTTTTATTATGTATTTCTAATAATTTAAGCATGATGTGATAAGTTTCTAAAATAGTAATTTCATTACTACCTAATAAGTAGGATCGTTTGTTTGACTTAATACCGTCAACAGCTTGTTGCCATATTAAAATTGATGTATCTAAAACAAAACTAACTTCTAGCTGATCTTTATAGCTTTCGAACCATGCTTTTATTATTTTCAAAGCTACGCCTTGCGATACTGACATTTTAACAGAAGTTAAATTGTTTATTTTTTCAACTTGTTGAGCATTAACACTAACTGCAGCACTCAACCAACTAATCCAATAAAATGAAAATTGTGGCTTTAAATCATCTTTCATTTCAAATTTTTCAATCATCATACTAATAAAATCAGATCGATTATTATTAAAAAAATTAGTCAAAAATAAAGGCATAGCTTTATAAGCAATTAGTAAATTAATCTTATCACCTTGTTCTTGTAGTAAGGTATCATCTATAGCTTGCTGCCAAAGTTGTAGTATCTTAGGTTCTATAATATCTGGTACAGAAGCCCAATAATCACTTTCATTCTTTAATCGACTATTTTGAACAATTTTAATTAAGTCCGTATTATAATTTTTTTGACATACCATATCTAAAAAAAATCGCATAGTCTGAAACGCTTCTCGTTTATCTAAACATGTTTTTTTATCAAAACCAATCTTATCTTTTTCATAAGAGTTCTGTTCCAAAATAATGCTTAAAGATCTACTCCAAAGCGTTGATAAAAATTGCATAAGTTCAGATTGATCAATGTCCTTATTTGTTAGATCTCTTAGCCTTTTCATTGTTAGACCTGAACCAACATCACAATAAGTTACAAGGTATTGATGCATTGCCGCATAAGACTGCTCTACAGTCAATTCAATAGAATCATAAGTTATCGATTCATCTTGCATAACAACCTTTACTGCCTCCATCCAATCCTCCCAGTAAGCAGGATCCCAAGTTTTAGGACATTCACCTTCATTAGCAGAATATATAGAAGATGAGCCCAAATAGCCCCCTAAGTCATCATCGTATATTGAAAAATAAATCGCATCAAAAAGATGTACCATAGTTTTATATGCTTGCAAGCAACTCAATTTATCAGGCATAAAATCTCCATTTGATTAATTAAAAATCCAGAAAATATCTATTTTCATAAAATAGCTTAAAAACCAATTTCATATAAGTTATTTTTGACTTGGTCTATTAGGATTACTATAACCTCTTCTTGGGTCACACTCTCTTGGTATTTCATTAAGACCACAATTAGTTATAATATCATTTCGAACTTCAGCCCATAGTTGCCTTCCATCAGATAAATTCTTACCAAACCATAATTTATCAAACTCACCCTTTGTCTGGAAGGTATTAAAATCTTTAACTAAATTCAAAATTAACTGTCTATTCTCAGGTGTATCAATTAAATGTCCATCTCTATCACCAAAAATATGATGCTTATTGTCTTCTCTAAACCTAACATCAACTTCACTTAAATCTCCTTCTATTTTATCTCCAGAAGCTTTCATAACCGTTTCATCGATCATTTCTTCTGGTGTTTTTGCAGGGGCACCGCAACCAGGAAGAGATTGTGTTGTGTCTTTTAAGGCTGGGTCTGGAGCATGTGCAGTATTCGTAGGGTTTTCTGCACCGGAGGCCTTACCACAACCATCAAATGTTTGAGGTTGCTGTTCAATTGCAGGAGTTGTAAAACCTCCAGGCTTATTGTTATCTGACTTATTACCACAGCCCTTACTTTCTGGCATTTCATGTGCTGGAGCTGCCATTTTGTATGAATTTACATGACGAACATACTTACCATGCTTATCGCAAAATCTCCTTCACAATCAAAAAGAAAAGGAAGCGATCTTCACCACTCCCTTTCTTCGCTCTACAACTTCACGTCTTTTCCAACAATCAGGTCGTCTGCTATCCGATCTAACTCTTCATATGTAAATGCAAACTCAGGCCCAAGATCCATGGTATTTAAAGTTAATAATAAATTTAAAAAATCAAGATCTTTACAATCTAACCAATCTAAACACATCGAACGAGCCCAACGACCTATAAACTTAACATTTTCTCTTTCAGGCACTCTCTGTTTTAAATCTTTACCGAATTGTATTTTTGTATACATCATTTAAGGCCTTTGTTAATTCCTTGTAATTTAATTAGCTTTTTGCATCGAACCTACTAATTTTTCGGGCGCAAACGAAAATACATACGGGAATCTTTAACTGACAAAACCTCTTCAACACATTTTAGCCAATTTTTCCATAACACTTGATCAACTTTTTCATGCTCTACTGCAAGTTTAGCATTTTGTTGTATAAACTTAATTTCCGAAGAAATATCTGTCGTTCCAAAAAAACCTTCTAAATAGTCTCCTGCAGCTAAAAAAACTTGGAGTGGAGTAAAATAATTATCTTTAGATGTTTTTTTATTTTTTAAAATGATATCTAAAGATTCAGTCCAATGTTCTAACATGGCGGCACCTGCTGTTCTTTTATTTTGTAAAAATGCCATTGAACCAAGAATTCCTCCAATATCACCTGATGAATCCAAATCATAATATATTTGAAACAGCTTTGCCATAGCATTAAAACCCTGTAACTCTGTCATTTTTTTTTGCATATAAAACTTCCACTCTACTTTGATTTATTTTTCTGTTTACTGGGATCATAATTACACAAACCTGTTCTTGGATTGTACTCCTCAGGAGTCTCATTAAGCCCACAGTTAATAATCTTTTCACCACGAGTTTGGCCCCACAATTGCTTGCCATCAGGCAAAATTTCTGCATACCACCAATTACCATGATAATCATCGCCAAGATACTTCGTTAAATCCTCTACCAATACAACAATGCGATCCCTATTTCTTTGAGTGTCAACAAAGTGGCCCTCTCTATCATCAAAAATATGCTGTCTATTGTCATCTCTAAATTTAATGTCCTGACCACTCAAATCACCTTCTTGCCACACCTTACCATTTTTATCGGTCCATGTTTTATCACTAGAAGATTTTATAATCGTTTCATCGATCATTTCTTCTGATGTTTTTGTAGGGGCACCGCAACCAGGAAGAGATTGTGATGTATTTTTTAAAGATGGATCTTGAGTATGAGCAGTGTGCATAGGATTCTCTGCACCGGCGGCCTTACCACAACCATCAAGTGTTTGAGGTCTGCTCAATTGCAGGAGTTGTGAAACCTCCAGGCTTATTGTTGTCTGCCTTATTGCCACAGCCCTTACTTTCTGGCATTTGAGGTGCAGGAGATGCCATTTTGTATGAATCTACATGACGAACATACTTACCATGCTTATCGCAAAATCGCCTTCACAATCAAAAAGAAAAGGAAGCGATCTTCACCACTCCCTTCCTTAATTTTATAACTTCACATCTTTGCCAGCGATCAGATCATCTGCTATCTGATCCAATTCTTCATACGAATAGGCAAACTCAGGTCCAAGCTCCATAGTACCTAAATCCAAAGCAATATCTATAACATCATCTTCAATATGAGAAATATGCTTCGAATAAGCACTGAAAGCCCATCTACCTATGAGTTCAATATTTTTTTGTTCAAATACTTGTTGTTTTAAATCTTTACCAAATTGTACCTTTGTATACATTGCTTTTACTCTTTATTAATTATTTGAAAGCAACTCAACGTTTTTTCACTGAATTCAAAATTAAATTCGCTTGATCAAGCCATTGCATGGCTCTCTCTTTAGGTATAATATGAGTAAACAATGGCTTATAATCCCTTATAAAATCTTCATAATAAATAAAATCAGGTCTTTCAACATCGCCATCTTTTATATAAAACCATGGATAGGTTTTTGTAACTGTAAGTATAATATTACCGTTATGATCATTGTACAACCATGTTGCAGTACGAAAATTTGCATCATCAATAGCTGACCACATTTGATAGTTATAAATCACCCAAGAACTTTTAGAATCATTTGCATCAACCTCCATCATAGATTTTGGTACATCATCAAAATATTCATTATAAATAAAACCTAAATTTTCGGTTAATGATTCATGCAATTGCAATTCACAATTAATAGCTTTTGTTAAATGAGAAATAAAAGATCGAAAACTTTCTCCTAGCGATTCTTTGCCAATAAGTAATTGGTCTTTACTTTTTAAAAGAATTTCTAAATTAGTACAAAGATACATATTTTCAAAATCAATTTTATTACTTGGGGTAATTTCAATAGATTCAAACTCAGTTAATTTGAATATGAATTCTTTTATTTCATTCATTTTTTCACCAACTTTCCTGATTTAATAGTTCTAACTAATTTATTATTAACTAAAGATTGCTGAACTCTTTCATCTAAATCATGAAAATCTTCTGCTATAAATCCATGGTAGACTCCATCCTCTTCATATTTCAAAATGATAATTTTACCATCCTGTATAGCAACTCGACACCTAGATCCTTGTACATCATAAGAATCATTTAATGCTTTTTGACCATCGCGAGGGGTCTTACTAATATCACCTCGACTATATTCATGATGCTTACTTGAACCTTTATACTTACCATGTGGATGCTGTCTTTTAAAATCTTCAACTTCTTCTGGATTTTCATATTTTTTTTCATAACCATCTAAATAACTACCCTTCTTCTTAGCCGCCATAACCGTTTCATCGATCATTTCTTCTAATGTTTTTGTAGGGGCACCGCAACCAGGAAGAGATTGTGACATGTCTTTTAAAGATGGATCTGGAGTGTGAGCAGTATCCGTAGGGAAATCTGCTTCTGTTGGCTTACCACAACCATCAAGTGTTTGAGGTTGCTGTTCAATTGCAGGAGTTGTAAAAGATCCAGGCTTATTGTTATCTGACTTGTTACCACAGCCCTTGCTTTCTGGTATTTCAGGTGCAGGAGTTGCCATTCTGTATTAATCTACATGACGAACATATTTACCATGCTTATGATTAAAAATAAAAGGGAGCGACTTTCACCACTCCCTTTTTCCTACTATTTCATGTAAATATTTTTTCCATTGTCATATAATTCATGATTTATAAAATTCAATTTCACCATTCCATGGCAATGTAATCTTCCATACATCTATGGTGACTTGATCAAGATCAACTTCATAATCTTCATCAAAATCAGGGTCTCCTTTTTCAAAAAATTGTATTTCATGAAGATTACCACGCAATGCATAATCATATGACTCTTTTACAAATTGCTTTAAAATTGGATAAGGAGAGTCTATCGTGTTTATACGACAGTTAAAAGGTAAATGCCGATCTTTTCCAGATAAAACATTAAAACATAAACGTACAGGAAAATCATCGAACCAAAAATATAATGTTGCTTCTGTCAGTGGTTTAATCAAACAGACTTCGTCCGACTTGTATTTTATTAAACTTTTAATAAAATTGGCTAACTCCTCAGCTTTTATATTCTTTGCTAATTCATCATCAAGTATGATTTCCCATCCATTGTAATCAATTTCTTCTTGCTCTTCAGTTTTAGATATTTCGCCTGAAAGATAAATTTTATGATCTAAAACTTCACGTAAATCTATTATTTTTTTTACTGTTATATAATTCATGATTTAAAGATTACATCCTTCCAAGCAATAAATGGCCCAATGGGTCCTTCATATTCAGAGTAATCAATCACAACGTAAAGTTGTTACCCATACATCTTGAATAAATTTTTTAGGATCGATGTCTTCTTCATCGTCATCATCATCCCAACCTGGATCACCTTTATCAATAAAATTTATTTTGTAATAGTTACCATTTAAATTTTCACTAGCAGCTTTAATATATTTTTGAAAAATACTTTCGTAAGAATTTATAACATTAACTGTGCAACAAAATGGCAACTCTATTTTTTCCCCAGATAAAACATTAAAACGAATTTGTAATGCCATTTCATCAAACCAAATATACAATGTCGCATTAGTCGATAAATTCATCTGGCATAATTGCTCTGTGCGATATTTTATTAACCTTGTTGCAAATTGAACAAGGTCAACTACTTGCAACTTTTTTACAAATTTATCACTAAATGTTATTGCCCATGTATTTTCTAATATATCTCGCTGTTCTATTGCAATTTTTTTCTCAAGATGTATTGAAGAAACTAATATTTTTTGTAAATCGGTTGTTTTTTTTATTATTATATAGTTCATGGTTTAATTTCACCATTCCATGGAAATGTAATTTTCCATACATCTAAAATAAATTTTTTAGGATCAAAATCTTCTTCATCATCATCCCAACCAAGATCACCTTTTTCTAAAATTTCAGTAATTCCAAGATAATTACCATGAATTAAGTTATCATGAGCTACTTTTATAAATTTTTTATAAATTGAATCAGGAGAATCTATAATATTAAGTGTACAAGCAAAAGGTAATTCACGATCTGCTCCTGATAAAACATTAAAGCATAATCGTAAAGATTGATGATCAAACCATACATATAGCGTTACTTTCATTTCTGGTCGGACCATAGAAATTTCTTGACCTCGAATTTTTATTAAATTTAAGAAAAATTTATCAAAATCTTGGGCTTTTATTTTTTTAATTAATTTATCGTCAAGCATAATTCCCCATGCATTAAAAGAAGCTTCTTTTAATGTTTCAGATGTATTTCCTGAAAGATACATAGAATCTGCTAAAATATTATATAAATTTGCTAAGCTTTTTATTGTTGTATAATTCATGATTTAAATATTATATCCTTCCAAGCAATAAAGCGTCCAATGGCGCCTTTATGTTTTTTTATTATTTTACCAAGTAAGTCAGCATCAAATTGATGGACTAACCCTTTGGCTGTTTCTTTATAAACTTTATAATGGTGACCTGTGTGTCCAGCAGTGCCCTTAGACCACCATAAACTAGTTAAGGGATCTTTATACATAGATCCATAATATGATTTTGCCTCTTTAATATTATTCTTTTTTAAATTTTTGAAAAATTCAACTGTTCCTGGGTCACTCCAACCTGGTGAAACTTTCCGCTCACCTTTTTCACTAACTTTGTCTAGCTTATCAGAATCTTTTTTATTTTCAGGTTTTTTTGGATCTTCTGGACCTCCAGTGTTTTTATCGAATTTTTTCCCTGACGACTTAGACTTATTTTGCTTTCCTTTTTGCCTAGCTTCATGCTCTAGTTGTGATGTGTCTTTTAAGGCTGGGTCTGGAGCATGTGCAGTATCCGTATGGTTTTTTATCTTTCAAAAAGCTCATAGAGCCAAGGATTGCACCAATATCACCTGAAGGATCTAAGTCGTAGTAAACCTGAAACAGCTTTGCCATTGCATTATAAGCCTGTAGTTCAGTTAATTTCTTTTTCATAAACTTTGCTTTGAGTTTCAATTTATTAATTTAATTAAATTTCACAAACTCTAAATAATATCTAGGGTCTGGCATATCAATAACTTTATCTACTATTTTCAACCACTTTTGCCACATCTCTTGATTTTTGCCATCACACAGATTCTGTAATATTTCAAGTAAGTCAATCAGATAATCAGGTTTTATTTTATAGTAACTAACATAATTATTTATATAATTAAACATCACATTGCATGCTTGTAAAGCAGTAAATCGATTTTGATTTTGAATTTTTTTATCTTGTAGTACTGTAATACAAATTGCTTTTTTCCAATCTGACCATGATCCACGATCTGCAGTTAATCCATTTGTCCAAAATTCTGAATTACTTAGAATATCTCCCAAATATTGGGATTCATCTTTTTCATAAAATTCTTCCAAAAAGAAAAGCATCACATTATAAGCTTGTAATTTTGTTAATTTATTTTGCATACAAATCACTATTAATTTTTCTTAGATGAACGAAAATACATTCTCGAATCTTTAACTGCTAAAACTTCATCAATAGATTTTAACCAATTCTTCCACAGTATTGGATCAATAGGTTTGTTTTCTAAAGCACACTTAACGTTATCTTGAATAAAATTAATTTCCCAAGAATTACCAATTGTTCCAAAGAAATAATTAAAAAACAGTCCCATAGCTAAAAAAGCTTCTAATGCCGTTAAATGATTATAATTTCGTAAATTTTTATGTTTGAGTATAGTACCTAGAAATTTTTTCCAATCTTGCAACATTGCAGAATCCATTGGTTTTTTATCTTTTAAAAAAGCCATTGAACCAAGTATTGCACCAATATCACCTGAAGGATCTAAGTCGTAGTAAATCTGAAACAGCTTTGCCATTGCATTATAAGCCTGTAATTCTGTTATTTTATTTTGCATAAAAACTACTTAAATTCTTTTTGCATTCGAGGATCCTCCATAACAGAGACCTCCCCTGCTATTTCAAACCACCTTCGCCACATCATATTGTTTTCATCATCTGTTTTGTATAAAATTTGCACTTCTTTTATTAAAGAATCTATATCCTCAGTTTCACCCCATAAGCTACGATAAATTTTCAAATAATTAAGCATTACATGAAAAGATTGACGATAAGTTAATCGATTTTCACTCCGAATTTTTTCATCTTGCTTCTTTGTTAAAATCAAAGCTTCTTTCCACTTAACCCATGAAGCAGGATCTGCAGTTGTACGCCCCCCCCAAAAAAACTCTGAATCACTTAAAAGATCTCCAATATCATCCGATTCATTCCTTAAATAAAACAATTCTAAGAAATTCAACATCACATTATATGCTTGTAGTTTTGTTAGTTTTTTTTGCATTAAAATCACTATTTATTTTTTTAGACCAACCAAAGTACATTCTCGAATCTTTAACTGCTAAAACTTCATCAATACATTTCAGCCAGTTTTTCCATAAGACCGAATCAACTTGTTGTTTATTGTTAGCTAAATCTGCATTTTTTTCTAAAAAATCTACATCCTTTGCTAGGTTAGTTGTTCTAAAAAAATTTTCTAAAAATAATCCTATAGCACAAAATCCTTCCAACGGAGTTAAATAATTATAATTTCGTAAGTTTTTATGACCAACAATTCTATCTAACGATTTTTTCCAATCTTCTAGCATACAAAGATCTGCAGTTTTTTTATCTTGTAAAAAACTCATAACTCCAAGGATTTCACAAAGATCTCCTGTTGAATCTAATTCATAATATATTTGAAATAATTTTGCCATTGCATTATAAGCTTGTAATTCAGTTAATTTTTTTTTCATTTTAGATTACCCATAATTTACTTTGATTTTGTATTATTATTTCCAGGAGCTTTAGATCGACTTAAACCCGTGTCCTTATTACATTCCAGTGGAAGTTCATTAATACCGCAGTTTATGATTTTTTCACCTCGCACTTCTGCCCATAATTGAGTGCCATTAGGTAATATTTCTGCGTACCACCAATTTCCCCAATCACTTTCTGTAAGAAACTTTGTTGGATCTTTTGCTAATGCTACAAATCGTTCTCTATTTTCAAAAGTATCAACGACATGACCAGGCCTATCCTCAAAAAGATGCTGCCTATTATCATCTCTTAATCTAACATCCTGTCCGCTCAAATCACCTTTGGGCCAAACCTTACCATTTTTATCGGTCCATGTTTTATCATTAGAAGCTTTCATAACCGTCTCATCGATCATTTCTTCTGATGTTTTTGCAGGGGCACCGCAACCAGGAAGATCTTGCGATGTATCTTTTAAGGCTGGATCTGGAGTGTGAGCAGTGTGCATAGGGCTTTCTGCACCGGCGGCCTTACCACAACCATCAAGAGTTTGAGGTTGCTGTTCAATTGCAGGAGTTGTAAAAACTCCAGGCTTATTGTTATCTGACTTATTACCACAGCCCTTGCTTTCTGGCATTTCAGGTGCTGGAGCTGCCATTCTGTAAGAGTCGACATGACGAACATATTTACCATGCTTATCGCAAACTTTCCATTTATTGTTACTTTTATCCCAATCAAAGGTCTGGTTTTTGTTATCGACAAAAGAACCGGCCTCATTCATTGGTTTTACCCAATTTTTAGTTAATGTGGCTTGGTAATAGTCTGAACCAATTGGCAGTGATCGTTCATGTTCTTTATTCGTAGCTCTGTTATCAACATTGCTAATCACAGCTCTCGCTTGTTTTACAGCCTTAGTTTCTTCCTTACCAGCACTTGCAATAACAGATTCTGCTTTTTTGACCTCTGTCGCGCGATGTTGAGCCTCTTTAGCTTCTCTTACAGCTCCTTCAGCTTCAAGTCGACTTCTTTCTGCATTTTTCTTAGCATTTTCTGCCTTAACGCTTTCTGTTCTTACTCGCTCTTTTTCAACAACTGCTTTTTGGGCTTGATCCCTTTTATCAGCATCCTCATAAGCCTGTAAAGTAGCACGGCGAAAAGATCTTTCATGAGACGTCATAGGATATGGATATGGCTCTATTCGAGGATTACTTGGAACCACAAAAACATGACAAATATTGTTTATATCTACAATAGACACAACTTGAGCATTTTTATCGTCATTATAACCATAGCCATGGGAGACAATCCCCTGCATATGAGCAATTATTGATTGTGTATATCCAAGGTTCTTTAAACGATCAACCGTAACTAGTAAGTCTTTTTGCGCCCGTACTGCATTGTCTATACTGAGTTGGCGCTGAGAATTTTCTCGATGCATTCGACGATGTAATTCCTGATTTTTTTGATGCAAAACCTCAAATGTCATAACCGGTTTGTTTCTATCCGCAAAAGAATCTGAGCAATATACTATATTTGGAATAGCAAGCTGAGCAATATAACGAGCTGATTCAGAAGCAACAGAATATAAAGCATTTGGGTTTTTGCCTTGATAGTCATCCTTGTTTTTTTCAAGAATTTTATCACAATCCATGTCGACAGAGAAGCTCATCGAGTCTTTAAAATAATCGTCATGAGCAACAAGTGTAGCCAAGCTCTCTTTTATTGATTTACATACATCTACTTCAGACTTTTCCTTCTGCCATTCACTATCAATCGTTTGTTCAATGTATGCTTGAGCGTGGCCCAAGAATCGACTCGGATAACTTGACCAATCATTCCAAGCTAATAGATCTTGCTTTTCTTTATCAATTTCCCTTAACGATTGAAGCCTCCACGGCTCTTTCTCTTCCTCAACTTTTTTATTATAAGCCACTTTATCACGTTTATACTGATCAAACATTTGCTTTCTAAGATTTGTCTCATTAGCAAAAAAATAATCCCAATAACTTCGTTTCGAGATTTTTTCATCTAAATTATCTATATCTTTAACCAAAGAATTAACTTCTTTTAATTGGCTATCTACCTCACGTGATAATTGAAATTCATAACCAGAATCAACGAGAACTTCATCAGCACTTCTATTCTCAATCTTTTTTTCTTTAGCAAGTACTTTCGCCTTCTCCTCAGCTGCAACTTGAGCTATCTTTTTCAGCCTTGCTCGCTCTTCATTAAGTTTTGTATCAACTACCACATGAGAAGTTTGAACATATGTATCTTGATTGTTCTGTTGCCCAGAATTTGAAGACCAAAACTCCTCATCATATGATTGGGCCGTTGCATCATCTTCTTCTTGTATTCTTCTAACTTCTGCTTCTGCTGCATCATCTTCTTCTCGCCGCGCAGAGTAATCATAAGCATCATTATTTGACCTAAAAGAACTACTGCTGGAAGAGCTAGAATTTTTCACTACTGAAGCTTCCTCGTGAGGGCTACATGTAGAAGAGTCTGAACTTATCTCTACACCCACTTGCTCACCAGAAGTAGGTTCATCTAACACTTCTCCACAAGACATATCTACATGAGATTCACTATCAGAACTAGAATCATTTGTTACAGAAATAGTTTCTAGTATCACTTCATCATCATGAGAATCTCCTGAACAAGAAGAACTACTGCTAGAAGAGCTAGAATCTGCCACGACTGAAGCTTCCTCGTGAGAGCTGTCTGTCGAAGAATCTAAACTTATCTCTATACCCGTTTGCTCACAAGAAATAAATTCATCTGACACTTCTCCACAAGACATATCTACATGAGATTCACTATCAGAACTAGAATCATTTGTTACAGAAATAGTTTCTAGTATCACTTCATCATCATGAGAATCACCTGAACGCGATGAGCTCCTCGAAGAGCTTCCACCAGGATAATCATCCATAGGAATTCCAGATGTCATAGAAAATCTTTGAATTTGCCTTTCTTGAGGCCGTTGGTCAAAACGTTTTCGACCTTGATACTGTTCAAGCTCACCGCCTAAAAGCATTGGATCTTGAGATGCTAAAAATATAGAAATTAATTGAGATATATTATTTCGAAAGTTTTCGACTGAGTCAGAAAGTTGATCTAATTTTTCTTGGTAATATTTTGAATGTGTATCTAAAAATTTATGTGATCTTTTTTTACTCAGCTCAGCTATTTTTTTTAATTTTTCTAGCTGTGGAGAAGTTATAAAAAATTTATATTTTTTTTGATTGTCACAATCTGAGCTTTGCTCGTCATCGTGATTCGTAACAATTTTATTAGAAGGCCGACTGGCATGTGGTGGATTTATAAGAAACGGATAGGTTTTCCGATTTTCCTTATCATGAAAAGGCGACTGCCTAGGCGATGGCCTATCAGAATCATGACTCTGAATTTGTGAAAATAATATTATGAAATTAAGTAGAACAAATCTGGCATTTAACATACAGTTTCCCATCCCCATAAAAATATCAATAACTATCTTCAAGGTGAACCTCTTCTTTTTAAAAGTCAAACTTTGAAAGAGCACAACAAGCACCCAATCATCAATATCATTTCAGGGCGAAATTATAATGTACGAATCACGAAAAATATTTTCTGTTAAAGGAATTTTATAAGCAGCTGTATAAAAAAACTTTTTTAATTGTTTGCAACGACGATTGTGTAAGCTTTTTTAAGGATATAAAGTTATAACTTACTGGCAAAATCATCATCAATATTAAATCAAGTAGAAAAGATCGCATCGCGTAGTCGACAAAGCTCGTGACTATATGAAATATTCGAGAACTCATTAAAATATTTTTAAATTAGGCCAAGAAACACAGTGAATTTTATTTATTCGTATATAAAAAAGGCAGCCTACGATTTCGTTTCACTACATCTTCGGGAACGTGGTGGCGGCGGCCACTAATCGCTTTTTTTAATACAATAAGATCCAATTCAGACATTCTTTAAAATTCCATAAACACCTACGATTCCGTTTCACCGCATCTTCGGGAACGTGGTGGCGGCGGCCACTAATCGCTTTTTTAAATATAATAAGATCTAATTCATACATTCTTTAAAATACTATAAACACCTACGATCCCGTTTCACTGCATCTTCGGAAGCATGGTGGCGGCGGCCACTAATCGCTTTTTTTTAATACAATAAGATCTAATTCAGACATTCTTTAAAATGCGCTAAACACCTACGATCCCGTTTCGCTGCATCTTCGGGAACATGGTGGCGGCGGCCACTAATCGCTTTTTTTAATACAATAAGATCTCTAATTCATACATTCTTTAAAATTCCATAAACACCTACGATCCCGTTTCACTACATCCTCGGGAACATGGTGGCGGCGGCCACTAATCGCTTTTTTAAATACAATAAGATCTAATTCAGGCATGCTTTCAAATGCGTTAAATTCCTACGATCCCGTTTCACTGCATCTTCGGAAGCATGGTGACGGCGGCCACTAATCGCTTTTTTTAATACAACAAGATCTAATTCATACATTCTTTAAAATGCGTTAAACTCCTATCATCCCATCTCTAAAGGCGTGATGAAAATAATAAGTTTTTAATTAAAGAAGTGAAGTTTCAATCTCAACTTTAAAAGATCTTATATAGCAAGCATGATGAACCATCAAAAGATTCTCGCAATTATAGCAAATCAAGCACAAGCAAAGCTCATTCATAAAAAGCTAAAAAGTCTTATTCCTCTGCTATAAAATCTACTTACTATACCATGGAGAATGTGTTATAATTTAAATATAAATAAGGGACTTTTTATGCCACCAATTCTACTCCATATTTACGGACCAATTGCTATTCATAGCTTTGGCTTAATGATTATGCTCGGCTTAATAGTAACTTTATACTTACTGCATCGCGATAAACCTTTAGCAAAATTGATATCTTATGATCAACTTGGAACTATTTTCCAAATCAGTTTCATTGCTGGCCTCGTTGGCGGCAGGGCTTGGTTTTTAGTAACAAACCCAGCAACAATTACCCATTGGACAGACTGCTTTACTGTATGGGCTGGTGGTTTATCAATTTTAGGCGCTGTCATTGGAGTAATTACGACACTCACAATCTATTTGCACTACTCAAAACTGCCACTGATGCCACTCTTAGATCGAATTGCTTTATACGTTCCTTTGTTGCAATCAATTTCAAGATTCGGCTGTTTTTTTGCTGGATGCTGTCATGGCCAACCAACGAACCTACCATGGGGAGTTGTTTATGAACATCTCGACAGCCTTGCACCATTACACGTAACACTGCACCCAACACAAATTTATAGTAGCCTGTTTTTAGCTTGCATCTTCATTGTTATGCTTTGCTTTGATCGTTATTATCAACATAAAAAACCAGGGCAAATGCTTGCTCTTTATATTATGCTTATCAGCCTCGAAAGATTTTCAATCGATTTTTTACGAGGCGACCAAGAACTTTTTGTACAACCAGGACTCTTTGGAGATCTTTCTATTCAACAAGCTCTCGCTTTATGTTTGTTTGTAGGAGCTTTTACCATGATATCCTTTATTACGATTTATAAAAAACCCAATGAATCTATTTAACTTTATCAAAAGAAGTGTTTTAATTCTTGATGTAGTCAATGAATACACAACGCTTAAAAAATCTGGCGGTTTATACTGGAAATCACCTTGCCCGTTTCATCAGGAGAAGACTCCGTCCTTTACTGTTAGTCCAGATAAAGAAATTTTCTACTGTTTTGGATGTCATGAGTCTGGTGATGTCATTTCGTTCGTCGCAAAGATTGAAAAAATGTCTCCATTCGAAGCGGCTCAATATTTAGTTGAAAAATACAATCTTGATGTTCCTGACTCTATAAAATCAAGTTCACATCAAGCTCAAGAGCTTCGTACAGAAAAAGATAGCTATCTAGCCCTTTGTAAACTTGTTGCAAACTGGTGCCACGACCAACTATTTCAATATGATACAGCCCTGAATTACGTTCATAGCAGAAAATTTAATCAGCAAATTATAACGCAATTCACACTTGGTTTTTTCCCAAAAGGGAATTTAGCTATCAAGGATTTACTCAAGCAAGCAGCCACTAAAGGCTTTCTAACTAATGACTTTGTTAAGGCTGGTATTATTTTTGAAGGAAGAAACAACCTTTACTCTCCGTTTGAGGGTAGAATTATTTTCCCTATCAAAGATCACCTCAGTCGACATTGCGGATTTGGTGGAAGAGTATTCTTACCAGAAGATGATCGCTGTAAATATTACAACTCAAAAGAAAATCAATTTTTCCAAAAAGGCAGCTTGTTATACGGCCTCGACGTCGCAAAGAAAAACATTCAAAGTGATGACATTGCCTTTCTTGTAGAAGGATATACAGATTGTATAGCAATGCACAGCTATGGATATAAGAACAGTATTGCAACACTGGGAACAGCTTGCACCTTAGACCATCTCAAAAAAATAGCTAACTACACACAGCAGCTATACGTCATGTATGACGGTGACAACGCGGGACAAAAAGCTATTTTACGCCTCACGCAACTTTGCTGGACTATTGATATTGAACCAAAAGTTATTTGCCTACCAAAAGATAGCGACCCTGCATCGTTTTTATACAAGAACCAAGATCTAAAGCCTTACATTCAACAAGCCCAAGACGTTTTTAGTTTTTTCTTGCAAAGCAAGGGTCATGATTTCCAAAGTAAAAATCTTAAAGAGAAGTTGGAAGCAACATCAAGCATTACCTCTTTAATTGCAAACTTACAGGATCCTTTAAAAAGGGATATATTGCTTTTACAGGCCTCTGAGATTTTACAAATACCTTTAGAAATTTTAAGAAAAGAGTATACTATACCTCTTAAACAAGAGGTAGAAAGCTCAAACAAAGTAGCTACACAAAGCATTCTTAGCCCACTTGAAACTAAAATATTTTCAGCTATACTGCATTATCCAAAACTACTTAACGACGAAAATAAAACATTACTTACAGCTGGACTTCCTGATCCTTACAATGAACTTTTTCTAAAAATAGCCGCAATAATAGAACAAGATAGCGATATTACTCTGCATAAAATTCAAGAACAGTTAACAGTTTCAGAGCAAGGCCTTGTTACTCAACTATTATTTGCACTTGAAGAAACGAGTATAGAAACGGCATTTGAACAAATGCTCTTACAATTTCAGAAAAAGCATTGGAAATCTATAGTCGTAAATATTAAGATGAAATTACAAAAAGCTACACAAAGTAGTAACAATGAAGAAGTTATAAAAATTGTTACAGCTTTCCAAGCTATAAAATCAAAATTATTAAAAAACGGGAACTTATGATAAAAAAAATAACTAAAAAAAGTTCTAAAGGATCTTCAAGCACATCTTCGAAGCCTTTGACTGTAGAAGAAGCAACTAAAGCCTTTCTTGAAGAAGGTAAAAAAAATCGCTTTATAACGTACGAGTCTGTTATAGAATTTGGTGAGCAATACAAATTCTCAGAATCAGATGCTAATAAGTTTTTAAAATCTATAGAAAAAGCTAATGTAGAACTAATCATGCAAGATGAAGTTCACAGTAGTGCTGTTGTTGCGTCTGACGATATAAGCTCAACTGATAATAATGATGAATCATCTTCATTTTCTATGAACAAACTCAAATCAACTGTTTATCTACAAGATGATGAAGAAAAAACAGATGAAGATGAGAAAGAAGACAAAGCTGAAACTCGCCATACATCAGAATCATCGCAAGTTGCCGATGGTGTTAAATGTTATTTACGTGACATTGGTAAGATACCTCTTTTAAATAAATCTACTGAAGCTGCTATTGCTGCAAAAATTGCTGCGGGAAAAACAGAATCTGTTCGAGCTTTATCCTATTTCCCTATTATCCATAAAGAAATTTCATCTATTGGTGATAAGGTTTCAAAAGATGCTCTTCAACTCAAAGATATCATTCAATTCTCAGAGTTTGATGAAGAGAATTTACCAAACCTACAAGAAGAAAAGAAATTTCTACTTAAAATCATCACTAAAATTAAAAAGCTCATCAAAAATGAGAGCGCAATTTATGCAAGCTACAAGGGCAAACTAAAAACAGAAGCTGATAAGCAGCAAATGCTTGAAGAAGTTAGAAATAACAAAGAAGAAATTAGCTCAACTATCACATCCATAAAACTTTCTAACAAACTCATTAGAAAACTTGGAAAGAGAGTCAATAAAGGTATTTCTAAAATTTTAGACCGTAGACGCTTTATTGAAAAAACAAATGCAACTATTGGATCACTTAGAAAAGCAAAGTCTAAAGATAAAGAAGAAGCACTTCTAATAATTGCAGAAAATGAAATTCAAGTACGTATTGCTTCTAAAACTATTAAAAAAACAGAAAATGAGCTTGGTTTATCTGCAGCTATCTCACTAGAATATTATAAAAAGTTCTTACGTGGTCAAGCAAAAGATAAGCACGCAAAGGGTGACCTTGCACAGGCAAATTTACGACTTGTAGTTAACATTGCAAAAAAATATGTCAATCGTGGACTACACTTCTTAGACCTTATCCAAGAAGGTAATATTGGTTTAATGAAGGCTGTAGAGAAGTTTGAATTTGAACGTGGATATAAATTTTCAACCTATGCAACATGGTGGATTCGTCAAGCAATTACACGAGCAATCGCTGATCAATCAAGAACTATTCGCGTACCTGTTCACATGGTAGAAACGTTAAATAAAATTAACAAAATCAAGCATGTCTTCTTGCAAGAATTTGGAAGAGAACCTACTTACGAAGAACTTGCAAAGAAACTGAATCTTGATGAAAAGAAAATTAAAAACATCATTAAAATTTCTAAAGAGCCTATTTCTCTAGAAACTCCAGTTGGTGATAGTAATGATGCTTCAATTAAAGATTTCATCGAAAGTGAAAATGAATTTTCTCCTTCTGACATTGTTGCAAACAGTGATCTAAAAGAAAAAGTTCGTGAAGTCTTAAAATCATTAACACCTCGTGAAGAAAAAGTATTAAAAATGAGATTCGGCATCGATGTTGCATCGGAACATACTTTGGAAGAAGTTGGTAAGGATTTTTCTGTTACAAGAGAACGAATTCGCCAAATTGAAGTAAAAGCTTTGAAGAAGTTAAAACATCCTTCTCGAAGTAAAAGACTTCAATCTTTCTTTGAAAAAGAGTTCAGTGCAATTGAAGAAGAGGAAGATGCAAAATAACTAATTATTCAATTAAAAAAAGGGAGTAGTTATGGAATATTATACATATGACTTATCAACAAATATTATATTATTTTTGTTGGCATTGATCGCTTGCGCACTTCTTTCATTCCTTGAAACAAGTATTACAGCAATGCGATTGTTTAAACTAAAAGAACTTGAGTCGGTAACGCCTCAATACAAACATTTGTTTAAAGCTTTTGATAAGCATCCGCAAAACATTTTAATATCTGTTTTGATAGCAACGAACTTAGCCAGTGTCACCTGCGCTGTTATCTCACAACAGCTAACCGACAGCCTCTTTTATAGCATAAAACTGCCAGATACCATTTCCTTTATACTTGGAATTTTTATAACAACAATCACGGTGTCTATTTTTGGAGAAATCATTCCAAAAACAATTGCCCAAATGCTTGGAACTAAAACATTCACATCTACGCTCTGGATCGTCAATATATTCTATAAAGTCTTTGGTCCAATTGCAGGACAAATAAACAATATTTCACTTTATTTGTCCAAAAGTAGCGAGCAAGAAGACCCTATTACTTCAGAGAAAGAAATTCAATTTCTAATCAACTATATTGAAGAAAAAGGTCTTATGGATCATGAAAAAACAGCAATGCTACAGAACATTTTTCGCATGGGACAAACCTCAGTAAAAGAAATATTAATACCAAAAAGTAGTATTGTCAGTGTTAATGTAAATGATGACATTGCTACATTTCTTGATAAGTCTTCAGAGTATCAATTTTCTCGATTTCCTGTTTATCAAGACAGTCCAGAAAACATCATTGGAATTGTATATTTAAAAGATATTTTGTTCGCCTTACAAAAAGGCACTAAAACCAAATTACAGAAATTAATGCGTCCAATAATTTTTGTACCTGACAATATGAGAGTTAATGAATTAATTAAAGAATTTAAGTCTCAACATATTCATATGTCTATGGTTCTTGACGAGTATGGAAGCACAACCGGTCTTGTAACTCTCGAAGATGCTTTAGAAGAAATTGTTGGAGATATTCATGATGAACATGATCTAGATCGTGACTCTGAAAAGATAAAAATCATAAAAAAAGACTCTGAATGGCTTGTTGATGCAACAATTGATCTTGATCGATTACACCCATTACTAAAAATAACATTCAACACACAATCCGCAGTAACTCTTGGTGGGTTCATTACTGAACAGATGCAACATTTACCAAAAAAAGGTGAACAGCTAATTTATAATGATTATTGTTTTACCATTAATAAAGCTGACTCAAAACGAGTAATATCTGTTAACATACAAAGTGAAAACCAAGCTAAAAAATAACAAAATAGCGACAATAAAAGAGGTGAAAGTTTTTACGCTTTCACCTCTTTTATATTACTTTGAATTTCTAATTTGCTTAAAGGTTAATGCCCTAATTTGCTTATTTAATAAATAGTTAGATTTAACTGAAGACTGATCTACAGAATCAATTGGCATTTCACCATCACAATTTTTCTGAGTTAAGTTAATTCCTCGTTCAGCTAATAAATTTGCAACAGCAAAATTATCTTCTCCCATTGCATAGTGTGCTGCATTTTCTTGATCTCTATCAACTGCATCTATTGGTACTTCTGTCTTAAGAAGGCATTTAATAATATTCTTACTATTTGGGCTTAACACAGCCGTATGTAAAATCGACTCCTCATCAGATCCATACTTAGCACTCATATTAATTTTTCCAGAGCGACACAATTGTTTTACACGTTTTTCATTACCATGAACTACTGCATAATATATTGGAGTAAAACCATATAAATCAAAATGGTTAACATCAGCGCCCTCTTCTATCAAGAAACGAATGCCACCAGATTGAATATTACGGTCATTTCTACAAACCTCATGCAACCTTACCGTTGCCATCATAACTCTTTGATCGTCATCCGTTCTACGCAAGGTGAATTTAGCTTTTTTTGATAATGGCTCATCGCCTCCATTAACGTTCAAAACAACTGTCAACGCAATAACTGTCAAAAAAATAAACTTTTTCATAAAAACAACGCCCTTAAAACACTTATAAATTTATATACGATTAAGAATAACACCTACAAATGAACTTTACAAAGCAATTTACAATTTGAATTCAACTTCTTATTTTCTTACACTATAATTATCCACAATAACTAATAACCTTTTTTTGAAAATAATTTTATGAATATTACCAACCTTCACGCCTATGAAATATTTGATTCTCGAGGATTACCAACAATAGAATGTTGCATTAAACTTGCAGATGGACAGAAAGTCTATGCGTCAACGCCGTCTGGCGCGTCTGTTGGGAAAGCAGAAGCCCTCGAGTTGCGTGACGGAAACAATGACAGATTGATGGGCAAGGGCGTTTTAAACGCAGTTAACTACATAAACAATACCATTGCACCAAAGCTTATTAATCAACCGATTGATGCACTCTCTATGGATTCTATTCTCATGGATCTTGATCTCCATCCTCAAAAAGCTACTATTGGTGCAAATACTACCCTTGCTGTCAGTATGGCACTTTTTAAAGCTCAAGCTGCATCAGAAAAATTAGAGCTGTATCAAATTATTCAGCGATATTCAGGAACTGAAGCAGTAAGTATGCCAACCCCAATGTTTAATGTAATCAATGGTGGAGCGCATGCAAACAATAATTTACACGTTCAAGAGTATATGGTGATACCAGAAGCAAGTAATTATATTGAATCTCTGCATGCTGGAGTCACATTTTATCACCAACTTAAAAAAATGTTAGATGATTCAGGCCAATCAACAAACGTTGGAGACGAAGGTGGATTTGCACCAAACTTAGATAGCGATAAAGCCGGACTAGAATTACTCGTAGAAGCCGCAAAAAAAATCCCTAACCAGAACTACAACTTTGCTCTCGACGTTGCTGCTTCGGAAATTTATGACGAATCAACGGGCACTTATAACTTACTTCAAGAAAAAAACCTCTCTTCACAAGATTTAACATCAATTTATCAGGCATGGCTTACAGAGTTTTCTATTGTCAGCATCGAAGATGGAATGTCGGAAACTGACATTGAAGGTTGGAAGTTTCTAACACAAAAACTTGGCAATGAAGTACAACTTGTGGGTGATGATATTTTTGTTACAAGCCCAAACAGAATTAGAAAAGGTGTATTACAGAAAACAGCTAACGCTGTTCTCATCAAACCTAATCAAATTGGAACTGTTAGCCAAACTTTAGCCGCAATTGATGTATGTAAAAATAAAAAATTAAATGTCGTAATTTCTCATCGATCTGGTGAAACTAACGATACGTTTATTTGTGACCTTGCAGTTGGAACAGCTTCTAAATATATCAAAGCTGGAGCTCCTGCACGAGGTGAACGAATAGCTAAATACAACCGATTACTCAACATTTACCAAACGTTACAATTGAATTCATAAACTTATACACAAAAAAAGAGACTCTGTTATGCAAAGTCTCTTTTTTTATAATATTTTAATAAAATTACTTTAAATAATAGGTACTGTTGAATGTCCCTCTTGAAATAAAGTTTTCAATGGCAATCCAGAATGTAATTGAGAAGACATATCTTCAGCAAAAATCCAACGAGAAATCGGATCTTTAATCGAGCTAAACAATTCATCATCATCATCGTCCTGTGCTAATGCATGATTTCCAACAGATGCCATTCTTCGAGTAACTTTGCCCATACCACCTTGATGTCGAGGCTTTGTTACTGTTGTTCTAATAATCATAAACAACTTTGTTTTATCTTCTGTATGTTTTTTATTTGAGAACAGTAAAGGCCCAATAATTGGAACTTTACTTAAAAAAGGCACACCATTAAACGACACTTCAATTTGGTTCTTAGTTAAACCTCCTAAAATAGCTACCTGGCCATCTTTAAGAGAAAAGTTTGTTTGAATTTGTCGGTTACTCGAAGATCCTGAAGTTGGACCTGTAGGATCCGCCCAATACGTTGCATCTACTTCTATTTGTAGATTAACAACATCATTCGTACTGATCAGGGGAGTAAAGCTTACCGTAACAGGAGCTGATACTGTCTGATAAGATACTGTTGCCGTTACACCGGCAGTTAATTTACCAGGTAATCTTTTTGTAATGTTGTTCGTTACAACTGCTGGCATATTATTTTGGGCAACAACAAATGCTCTTGAAATTGTTTTTGAACTTGCATGTAAAGCTAAAAGCTGGAAAAATGCCCAAATTCCATTTGAATTCTCTTTATCGCCAATCATAAACATACTTGAATTTGCCGATTGATCAGCACTTCCAGGAGGAGCAATAAGTGTCATTAGTTGAGACAAGTCACCTTCAAGACCTGGAGGAGCATCTGAACCAATACCTCCTGACAACATCGCTGGCAATAACATTGAAGCCTGTGCCTGCATTGTTTTTGGAAAGATAGAAGTAGATAAACCATTTGTTCTAATTTGAGATGCTAATTTATGCGTAAACACTAATGAAAGGTCTAAAATCAAAGCCTCAATTACCACTTGTTTTTGTGGAATATCTAATTTTTTAATCACTTCATCAATACGAGACCAATCTTTATTTGTTGCAGCAATAATTAGTTTATTACTACCTCTCTGAACAGTATTTCCACCTCCCCCGCCCATGCTGGGTCCAACGCCTTGAGACATAGCCTCTGAAACAATTTTAATCTGAGGATCAAATGATAAATTTGAAAGACTCATGTTTGTAGACTGACTAGATCCTCCTGGTGGAGTAACTAAATCTTGTAAAATAGTAGCAAGCGAAGATGCTGTTAACCACTGTAATTCAACAACATGAAAAAATGATTTTCCTTGCTCAAGTGGAAGATCTAGATGCTCTTTAACAAATTTTTTCACCTGCGCAACGTCAGTTTTTTTACCTAAAATAACAAGCGTATTCCCATAGTCTGCAGCTGAGCTTGATCCCATTGCAGAAACGCCCCCAAACAAACTTACAACTTTTGTACCAGAAGAAAATATCGCTCCAGAATTAGATGGTGGCGCAGATTTTTGTGATGATTTAGACTTAGAACCATCTTGACCTGCAATTAAATCTGTTAAAATCTTTGCAACTTCAGTAGAGCTTGCATAGTGCAAATTAAAAACATCTGCAACTTGATGCTCTCCAGCTTGATCAAAAATATTAACTATCTTCATAATAGCTTTAGCTATTTCAGATTTTGTTGTAAGAATCATTGTGTTAAAATTTTGATCAAAAATAAGCTGTTGATTCATACTTCGAGAATCAAAAAAATTTTTCAAAACTGAAGAAATTTCATTTTGCTGACTTGAAAGCGAAATGTTTTTAAAATAGTAAATATAACGAATTCTTTCCTGCGTTGAAGGAAGCTCTTCAGAGTCAATATTAATATAAATTGGCAATGAAGCAGTGCCAACGATATCTGAAGCAACCAAAGTATACATATCCTTACCCTGGTTAACCAAACTAAACCCAGCTTGCTCAAGCATCATTAATAAAAACTCCCAAGCTTTCATAAATGTTATTTTTTTGCCTGCGTCAAATGTTACTTTTGCATTCAACTTAGTTGTTGATGAATATAAAATATTTATACCCCTTAACTGTGCAAATTCATTTAAAATATCTTTTAAATCTCGTTTTTCAAAATTGAAATCTACAAGATGTAAGTTGTTTTGAGAATCATCCTTACTCTCATGAGTAAATGACATCTCAAATCCAAATAATAACATTAATGCCATAAGCATTGATAACTTTTTTCTCATTTGAAAAGACCTCGAACTACTTGGTGCTACTTGTTTTTTCTACAACGGGTTTTAATGTAGCAATAGACATATTTACATTGATTTTTTTTGCAATATTCCCTTTTGCTATATCTAATTTTTTCACAAAAACTCGAGATGTTTTTTGTAATTCTTGCAAAAACTCACACAATGGCTTCATTGTGATTTGTTTGAAATTAATCTGTAAGCTCTCTTCTGTGTATCCAGTTGGGCCCGCTTGAACTACCAAATCAGAAGTTGATTGACTCGTGATATTAACACTATCAATCAAATTTTGATAATATTTCTTAAGATAAAAGTTTTTATCTTTAGCTAATAAAATATCAACTTCATTTTTTTTATTTTTAATATGATCATATTCTGTCAAAATCGTTTGAACATCACGTCGAGCTTTATTTAAAACTTTTGTTTTTTTCTCTATATCGCCAATGATATTGAAATGCCTATATAGTAAAAATCCAACAAAAAAGATGAAACATACAATATACAAATATAAGATTCGAGTAATCTCTTTATAATTGAGACCTTGAATATAATCTTTTACTGATTCTAAATTTACCATAATTGTTCCTAGTTCTTATCCTTATCTTCTTTAGCCTGTAAAATAACAGTAAACGCTAATTCTCCTGGGATGTTCTTAATAATAAAGCTAGGTAGCTCCATCAACTCCTCTTCAAAAGTTTCTAAAGCATCAAAGTCTTTTACTTTCCCTTGTAAAACAATTTCTTTATCATGTAATGATAATTTTTTCAGATCCAGCCCCAAGCTTTCTCTGTCTACTTTTCCAAACAATTCCTGTAAAGAATTTAAGAATGTGTTTCTTGATTGGGAATATGAAAGACAAACATTTTTTGACTGCTGTAATTCATTCTGCGCAGCAGAAACAATTTCACTCACTCGTTTTATTTTTTTAACATCCACATCCATTTGATCTTTTAATATTGTAACCATCTCTTTTTTAGATTTGTCATAAGCTGTGTTCCATTGCTTCAATTGAAGGTTACCATAAGAGTACAAACCTACTAACGTAGCAACAGAAATAAATAACGCGGTAAGTAACTGCTTACTTAGCAATGTGCTATGAACTTGTTTTTGTTTATTTGATAAGAAATTTATATCTCCATAATGAGCAGCTGATAAAGAATTTATTAAGCTAGCACTATACTGTGCGTCAACTTTAACCTTCCTATTCATCTGGATGTTATTTCTATGGGAAACTCTTTTAATATCTAAAACTTCAACTGGAATTTTGCATGTATCTATAGCTTGGTCTAAAAACCCTGGAAGTTCTGTACCAACACCTAAACAAACAACCTTTGCCGGAACAATAAAATCTTTTATTTGTTTTTGAAAAAACGATACTGACAAAGTGATTTGCTTACAAAAATCGACAACCAATGTTTGTGCAATTGCATGCTGTTTTTCATCATCCTGCGATTGGTCATCTTGCTCTGAAATATCACGTAAAGAATCATCAGAAAGCGGCTGTAATGCATCTCCTACCTTCTTCATCATCACTGCCAAACCATATGGAACAAGTCTGACCGACTTTAAAACACCTTTTTGAATATATAAGATACGAATTGCATCAATACCAAAATCAACCAGCAATAAACCCGTATGAGCCTGTGCAACATACATGGTATGACGATAGAAGTCATACAGGGCAAACATATCAAGTGTAATACTCGTTAGTTGAACTCCAGCTTTTTCAAAATAATCTATGTAAATATCTAAATCTAATTTACGAGCTGCTGCAACAAGGATTGTTGTCTGCGCTTTCACTTTATTTTCATCAGCAATCAAAAAATCAATGACAGCTTCATCTAAAGAAAATGGTAAAAGAGGTTCCACCTCATAATTTACAATCATTTTAATTTTTTCTCGCCCAATAAAAGGCAAAACTAATTCTTTAAATATAACTGCAGAACTTGTTAAAGAAGTTACAACTTCGTCATATTTTCCAATTGTTGTCGCAATTTTTTTAATAGCATTAATTATTGTAGCTGGCTTTTGATCTTGGAGTACGACATTCATACTATTTTCTACTACAACTTTATTTTTTGAAAAATATAATAACGATGCTTGCACACCACTTGTTGTAATATCAAATCCTAATACTCTTTTATGAAAAATATAGTATGAGCCTACTTTGCTTGGTACAAAAATGTCTTGTATCATAATGAAACTCCTGAACTCATCTGTACCATATTTTTTATAGAGCTAATAGAGTCCTTTTTACGTTCACTCTTCTTTTCTGACATATCAATTGGCTCTAATTTTGCTATAACTTTTTTCTGTAACTTATTTTCTAACGCCTTTTTGGGCTTTTTGTGATATTTCGAATTTTTTGGTTTCCCAACAACTTTCTCTCTTTTAACTGGCTCACGATGTGAAACTAGTTCACCTCGCTTTAATAATCTGTCCACAGTTAAATCATCCGACTTTCTTTCTTTTTCTCCAAAGAAGGCACGATCAATAGGATCTTGACCAGAGTCGATACTCTCAGTTTCATCCATAAAGCGTAGATAGTCTTGAGTCTCTTCAATTTTATTTCGCGTATACTCTTGAACGTCAGATTGATGATTTACGTTATCTAAAATTTTAGGACAAATAAATACAATAAATATATTCTTTCCCTGAGAATTAGACTTTGACTTAAACAGCCATCCAAAAATAGGAATTTTAGATAATAAAGGAACTCCACTTGTTGTTGAAGAATCTGTATCCGCCATAATTCCACCAAGTACTAATACTTCTCCATCTGCTACTGCTGCCATCGTAGTAATAGATTTTTGATCCTGAACAGCATCATTCACAGCATTATTTACAAATTGATTGTTATCAATAGCAATAGCAAGATTGATAATTTTTTGATCATTAACTTGCGGTACAATGGTTATTGACATATTAGCTTCAGCAGTCTGATAACCTGTTGCTAATGAGCTTCCAGAATTAACAGCCTCACCGGTTATAACCCGACGAGATGTGCCAACCTTAACCAAGGCTTTTGAATTATTCGAAACAACTACAAATGGATTTTGTAATATTTTAGTGGATGTAATAGTTTTTAAAATTTTAAATACAGCCCAAATTGGTTGACCAAATGTAAGCAGTGTAGATCCAGTCTCTCTAACAACGGGAGACAATAACAAACTCGATAAACTAGACTTAATTGACTGAGCTAAACCCTGCCCTCCAGGAGTTGTAACAATACCAGATGCTGGAGGAAGACCTGAAGTTTGCCCACTTACAGACTTTAAGAAAGTGTTATCTGAATTTGGACCAGAAATTTGACTTCCAAGCTCCTGGAGCTTTGTTCCAGTAACTTGAACAATTAAAACCTCTAAAGCAACTTGCTTTTGAGGAACATCCAATTCCTTAATTAACTTTTCAACATCCGGATAATCCTCTGCCGTTGAGTTAATGATCAAAGAATTAGAGTGAGAATCTGCAACAATCGTCATTGGTTGTAAATATTTTTGTCCCCCACGAACACCCCCATATTGACCAGCAGATGTATTGCTTCCATATGTCACTAATGATGAGATTGTTTTTTGCATATCTCCCGCATTAGTATACTCAAGGTAATAAACAAATACCGGCGCTTTTGGGGTATTGGGATTTATGTCAATATGTTTTATTATAAAATCCTCTAATCGCGCAACAGCATCTTTTTGTCCTAAAATGATTAATGTATTGGTGCGCTTATCTCCTGCTAAAGAAATATTTTGAGAGAAAAATTCTGTAGCAGGATCCTTATTATCCTGTGCCCATGCTCGCTGTTGACCAGATGAAGGTTTTAATGAATTATAAAGATTAATAACATCTTCAACATTAGCTTGTTTTAACTTAATCACCGACATTGTTTGTGGAGCAACTGGCTTATCTAGCTCTTTAACAATCGTCATTAAAGATTTAATGTTATGCGACTTATCAGTGAAAATTAAAGCTTTAAGATCTTTATATACCATTAATGAACCAGTTGAACCCTGAAACTTACTAATCAATGGCTGAACTTTTAATGGATCACCATTTTGAAGGAAGTAAACATAACGTATAACCATGTCATTGTCTGGTAGCAATGATGGGCTTGAACCTATATATGCGGGTATTGCCTCTTGTGATGCTCCAGGCAAAGGAACAATTCTATAAAATCCAGCCTGTGCCATAGGAACAACGTCTAAACCAGCCATACTCAAGAAAGTTATAAATAAACTCCAACTTTCTTGCTTACTTAACGGAGCATTCGTGCGATATGATATTTTATTACCAGCAAGCTTTTGTGTACTTTTACTGGGATCTAAAATGTCATCTGTAACAAACTTAACTTTATGAATTCGCTCCATATAATTAGCAACGTTTTGCAAATCAATATCTTCAAAATTAAATGCTACTGACTCTACAACATCTGCTCCAGGCTGCTGTAGCGACAAAGACTCTATTACTTTCAATCTTTCTAAATCATCATAAGAAACAAATCCTGATGACTGTAAATCCTTACCAACAGACATCGCTTTTTGATACTCAGGTGTACCAGAAAATTCCTGGTTCCCGACAGTTACAATATTTGCATCTCGATCATCAATCGATTGTTTATTATCAAGTGTTAGATCTGGTTCACCTTGCTCAATTGCTACATTAGCATAACTCATAAAGCTATGACTAAAAACAATTAAGCTTGCTAGAAAAAGATTGTTCAATACTTTCATTACTATATATCCATCTATTTTTTTAGATCAAGCAAATTACTGTTGCATTCCATTAAATATAACATTCTTGCTACTTCGCTTCATCATGTTATTTCTATCTTTAAATTTCATATCCTGCAATGTAGGCATAAGCTTTTCACGTTCTTCTACTAATCGTTTTTTATGCATGTCTAATTCATTTAAGGTCTGCGAGTTTATGGAATCAACAAAAGCTATATCTTTCGACTGAGGCTTGAAAGAGTCTTTTGATACTGTTGTTGAATTTATATCAAAACCTTTATTTACATTTGCCTCAATGCTAGAAGTTTCATCTTTTTTAGAAGTTTCTATGATTTCATTCATAATTTCTTGAGATAAATTTTGTATTTTAACTGAATCTTCATCTGAATTATTATGATCAACAACCTCGTCTTCTTCATGTTTTTTCAACTCATTCTCTAATTTTTCATGAGACTGTTGTGGTGGGAAACTAACCGTTTTCGATATACTATCAACCAAACCATACATTAACGTTAATAAATCATTTCCCCTGTGAAGAACAACATCAATAGTCTCACCAGCGTGCTTTTGCATAACATGATCGTAAACTTTGATACGGCTTGCTAAGTCATCAATATAAGAACCATCAATTTTAACAATAATGTCATCAACCATAAATCCTAATAAAGAACCTAGTGATTCTTTATCAACTTTTCCAATGCGACAACCAAAACTCTTGCCTTGTTTGTAAACAGTTGTAAGGTTTAAAATGTTAATAAACTCACCTAAATTATGAACTCTATTAGAAAATTCATCCATATTCACAATATATTTATCGTCGAAAGACCTTTCCACAACAAGCTTCGTTGTGAATTGTGCTTCTGTATTAAAATCAGAGATAGCATCCTCTTCTCTTAAATACAAAGTCTCTTGCTGCCCATTTGATCGAATAATAATAATTCTATTCGATAGAATTTTTAAAATTTGTGCATCTTCTATAAGATCACCAATTTGATAATTACGCTCTTCTTTTGTTTTCTTTGCCTGAACAATAGCAATACAATTCTTTGGATCATCTCTAACAAAAACAACCCCTTTTAAAATAACGTCTAAAGGAGCAAAAAAAGTTGGTGTTTTTTCAACTGGAACATCGGGAACAATAATTTTTGGTGGCTTAGGCATAGCAGCAACTGTCTCATCAACCACGCTTTGCGTAGGTACAACAGGAGCTTCATACGTATTAAACAAGTCTTGTTCATAAATTTTTGCAATATCCACAGAAATAACTGCTTCATCTTCTACAACAACCATTTTACCAGGACTTATTGATATACGTCGAGGAACAGCTTTTTGTAGCATAAAAAGCAATAATTGGCTTATAAAAAACAAAACAAGCAAACTACTATTTAAAATCCACACCGGCTGTTTCATTTACATCCCTTTTTCAGTATTCTTTACACCAATATCTTTGTAATTAAATAATTGTCAAGCTGGTACCTTTTAAAATCACAATCATCTTCATTATGGAGTTGCAATAACATCAAATATTTTATCTATAACCATGTCAGTCGTTACGTTTTCAGCTTGCGCATGATACGTTAACAATATTCTATGTCGCAAAATACCTCTTGTTACTTTTTTTATATCATCAGGTATCACAAAATGTCTATTTTGCAACAAAGCGTACGCCTTACAAGCATGAGTTATCGCAATACTTGCTCTTGGAGATGCTCCATATTGAATCATTTTAGCAAAAGATGTTAAACCATATTTTTCAGGCTCTCGAGTCGCAAAGACGATTTTTAAAATATAATCCATTAATCGTGGATCAATAAAAATATCTTTCACAATTTTTTGCGCCTCTATAATATCCTGACGCGATACAACTTTATTTACTTTTTGCGAAGCATAAGAGCGATTTAAAATCTCACGCTCTTGCTCAAATGTTGGATATCCAACATAAATTTTAAACATAAATCTATCAATTTGCGCTTCGGGCAATTGATAAGTTCCTTCATTTTCGATTGGATTTTGTGTTGCAAAAACCAAAAATGGCGCTTCGAGCGGAAATGTTTTCGACCCAATTGTAATTTGTCGCTCTTGCATTGCTTCAAGCAAAGCTGATTGAACCTTTGCGGGTGAACGATTAATTTCATCCGCTAAAATTAAATTTGCAAAAACTGGACCTTTTTTAGTATCAAATTCTTGTAGCTTAGGATTATAAATTAATGTTCCAACCAAATCTGCCGGAAGTAAATCTGGTGTGAATTGAATTCTGCTAAATGACAATCCTAAAGCATCAGATATTGTTTTTATTAGCGTTGTTTTAGCAACCCCAGGAACACCTTCTAATAAAACATGTCCTTTACTAAGCATTGCTATGAGCGTCAAGTCGATAATAAGACTATGTCCAACAATAACTTTTCCAATTTCAACTTTTAATGCTGCAAATTTTGTACTGTATTGAGCAACTTGCCCTATAATTTTTTCAGACGATGCATCTTCCATAGTTTCACCCTAAAAAGTTCTTATCTTTTTTTGCTCAAATTTGTATGAGTCATAATAATTAAAAAAAACACAAATATCAAAATCTACAAGATTAATCTCTGTTATGAATGCGCTCAACCGAAATAGGCCCTTGCGGCAAACCTCTAATAAATTGATAAATATAAGGGTCTGTACAGTTCCAAATATCCTTTGAACTCACCTGACTCCTTATTTTACCCTGATACAACAGAGCAACCTTATCAGCATAGTTAAAAATATCAACATCATGCGATATAACAATAGATGTAATGTGTAATTTTTTTTGCATACTTGATATAAGTTCATGTACAAGTTTTACCGTAATAGGATCTAATCCTGTTGTTGGCTCGTCATACAAAATTATTTCAGGATTACTCATTAATGTTCTTGCAAGACCAACACGTTTTTTCATTCCTCCAGATAACTCTGAGGGATACTTATCCATAGTGTTTATGTCCAAATCAACAAGCTGTAATTTTTCTTCAACTCTTTTTCTAACAATATCTTTATCAATACCGCTTTCTAAATCGACAATTCCAATGTTTTCAAAAACTGTTAGTGAATCTAGCAAAGCAGCAAATTGAAAGACGTATCCAAACTTTTTAAAATTATTACTCTTAGCCTTCCCCTTCAAACCAACTGTCTCTTGACCATCAACAAGAATAGACCCCGATGTTGGATCAACAAGACCAATAATTTGCTTTAACAATACTGATTTTCCCTCACCAGACCTACCAATAATACAAGTCAATTTACCAACAGGGATATCAAGAGACAAGCCATCAGTAATGTAATTACCGGCTTCATCAAATCGCTTAAACAAGTCTATAATTTTTATCTTTGAAGTATCCACTACGCCCCTCAAAATAACAAAGTCGAAAGAAAATAATTTGATGCCAAAATAGCAATTGAAGCAAGAACAACACTTTGTGTAGTCGCAGTACCAACTCCTTTTGCACCGCCCCAAGTATTAAAACCTTTAAACGATCCAACAGAAGAAAGTATAAACCCAAAAACTGCTGCTTTAATTAATCCACTGATAATATCAGAAGCTTTTAAAAGCTCCTTAATTCCATCAACATAATCAATAGGATTTAAAGCATACACATAAACACAAACTAAATATCCGCCAATGATTCCAAATGCCATCGCAAATACCGTTAAAAACGGTAAGATAATTATTGATGCTAACATTCTTGGAACAATCAGATATTGAAAATTGTTAATACATAGCGTCTCTAATGCGTCTAACTGCTCAGTTATTCGCATAGTACCAATCTCTGCTGCAATTCCTGAACCACACCTGCCTGCAACCATAAGACCAGTTAAAACCGGCCCAAGCTCACGAGTCAAAGTTAATGCAACAACAGGTCCAATCATGTGTTCTGATCCAAACTGCCGAAATGATGAATACGTTTGTAGTGCAATAATGCCACCGGCAAAAAGACCCGTTAAAATACTAATTGGAAAAGATTGAATACCAATTCGTTCCATTTGAGCAAACAATTTGTTTCTCTTGATCTTCATTGTAAATGCAATATGTCCAGCCTGAAAAACGAATAAAGCATAAGCCCCAAAGGACTGACAAGCTTTTAACGAAACGCTCCCAATAGCTCCAAAAAATGAAAGAATCATTCTAAAACCTCACATCGCACGAATAAACTGGTCCATGCTTTAAAATTAATCTTGAGGCTGAGAATCAACATCATTATTAACAGGTACATTTCTTGTATAGTTTACCGATGTACGGCTTGAACCATATTTTTCTTTTAAAACAGACAAGCCTAGCGAGCCGATTAAAAGCAATGCACAAAAAATCCATGTTGTTGTTTGAAAGATATCTTGTCCGCCTGAACTTCCAAATAACATTTGATTTCCACCACCCATGCTTCCAAGACCCATATTGCCTTTGCCTTTTTGAATTAAAACAATCAATATAATTAAGCAACACATAACACTATACAAAGTGGTCATCAATGAGAAAACTATCATAACGTGGTCCCTTACACTTATTCTTTAATAATACATATCTTCAAACATAGCAGTTATAATTCTACTATTTTTTTTAACTCTTGAAAATCAATACTCGCTTTCCCAATCAAATATCCAGAAATTTCATCAATCCCTTGTAAATGTGATACCGTGTGAGAAGAAACACTTCCACCATATAAAAACATCACATTTTTAGCAACTGGAACTTCTTTCAAGATATTTTTCAAGAAACAAAATACATCTTGTAAATTGCCTTTACTTGGGATAGATCCTGTCCCGATAGCATATACTGGTTCATACGCTATAAAAATCTTAACAGACCCCTGATATGACTGTAAAAAACTTAAAACTGGCTCTAGTTGATCAAATAAAACCTGCAACGTCATACCTTCTTCTTTTTGTGAAAAGGTTTCACCAATACATAATATTGGGCTAATGCTTGCCGCAATCAACAATTTAAATTTTAATGCAATTAGCTCTTCTGACTGCCCTAGAAACTGTCTTATTTCACTGTGGCCAATAATGCAAAAAGAGGATTGCATGTCAGAAAGAGACTGTACAGAAACTTGGCCCGTATAGGCTCCTTGAATAAACTGACTACAATCTTGAGCTCCAAAACTCAGAGGGATTTTCTTTGTCTTTTGCTGCAACAAATATAAATGTTCGTAACTAGCCGCAATTCCAATATATTTATTAGAAGAACCATTCAGCCAATTTTCATTTTTTTTGGCATCTTTTAAAAACTTATTAACAGCATCTAAAGATTGATACATCTTCCAATTTGCAAAATAATATTTAATCGCCATGTTTATTATCTCTATAATTTTTGTAAAAAGCTTTGACTTTGATTTAGAAAATCAGTAAAAATGAAAACAGTAAGTTTAATGATTTAATACTGACGAAATAAACAACCTAAGTATTAGTATTACAAGATACAACTATTCGTCAAATTAGAAACACCTTTTGCGACAGTGAAAATATAAAAATTTTATTCGATAAGTATATTTTAATGAAGAAAATAAACGTCATATCGATCTTTTTACTATCATGTTTAGTCATAAACATTCACACTAAAAGTGAAATTTCTCATATAGATGAGAGTAGCATTACCAAATCAAAAAATCTGTTTTTACAACAGTCCGTTCTTTATATTAAAAAGCATGCCCCACTCATTGCCTTAACACCAATGATCATCTATTACCATAGAGACATTATACAATGCATGAAACATCAACCATGTATTAGTTCAATATTTTTTTATCTTTTATTGAACTGTTTATGTGACTCTATTTCTGATTATCAACAACAACAATCATTGCTCGAAATCATTGCATTGCTCAAGAAAACAACACTCTACCTTGTCATTAGTCATGGTATTAAAAATCACATTCACCAAAAAAAGTTATTGCCCGAAATAACTTTAAACGATCAAGTTTTTTTAAATACCATTACAGAAAATTTACCTTATTCTTTTGATGAGATCACATTCATAACTCTCAAATCATACCAAGAGCTCAAATCATCTTTAAAATCTTTAAACATTGCCCTTAACATTGAATCTGAAGAGTTTGTTTTTCTTTGCCACTCATCATCAATCAATATACAAAGCCTTTTGTACCTTGTTCAAAGTGACCCAATATTATGCCAATCTATTAATAAGTTTGATGAAAATCCGCAAACTCATTTATCTCCACTTCTAGAATATTTAAAACTGGAAATAACTCACACCTTTATAACCCTTGAACAGTTGTTATTAAAATCAAATATTCACTCTCAAGCTGTATCATGAAAAATATAAAATTATTATACTGTATGCTTATTTTTCTACCAATTACCTTAAAAGGGGTAGGCAGTCCAGCGATATCTATAACTATTTTTGCGCCAGCTCCACTATTTGAATTACATCAAAGAAATAAATACGACAACGTTTATATCAACTCTATAAAAAAGTCTCTCATACCTTTAACTCTCTTATTCTATTACTCTATCAATGAGAACGATACGAGAACAAATATCATAAAAACCCCCTACATAACAGCTACTTTAATTTATATGATAGCTTGTTATGGTAAACAGCTTGTAATAAAAAATGAACAAAGCAAAATTGATCAAGAAGTAATAGACATGATGCAACGCGTATTTCATTTTTTAATCATTGGCCATGGCATCTATAATAAAATTATAACACCTTCTTATGATCAATCGAAAACCACTATCTCAATTAATTCACTTGCGCTAACAACGCTTCAATTGTTTTTGAATAAAGCTCATGAGACATGGATAACCCTATTTTCATACTACCAAGAGCACTATAAGGGAAAGTCTTTATATGCATACCAAATGAACCAGATTGATATCTTTGAAACATTACAAGCTTCTACCTATGAACCAGACATTTTACCACTCATTACTAACTTCTATGACAAAAACAACAGAATTTATGACTATGAACCAATTTTAGATTGCTTAGAAATCAAACTAAAAAAAATTAATAATAAATTAATTAAGGTTCTACCAGGTGAATACCATACCAATGACGAGAAATAGTATCTTTATTCTCTGTGAATATGCTAACTTTTAAAGCATCAATTCACAAATGGGAGTGTTTGCTATGAAATCAATGAATATGTTTATAATTTACTTTTGCCTTTTTATGATTAATGCTACGTGCTTATCTTCAGACACGCATAAAACAATTTCTGTTTCAGATTTTTCAAGCTCACAATCTGGTGGATTTTCTCTTTCTAGTACAGACAAAGCACCAACTGAAGACAAAGCCCCTACGTCTACTGATACTAGTCCAGCGCCGATATCAGCTCCAGAATACACTCCTAAAAAGAAATCTACAACTTTAGCTGGGAAAATATCTAAAAAGAAAGAAAACCTAAAAGCTAGTGTAAAAAGCACCTTAAAAAAAGCTATTCCTCTTCCCGATATAGCAAACATACCAGCAGACTTAAGCGAATCTATCAAATCAAAAATAGATGAACATAGCGAAGCTCCAATATTAAACAGTAATATGGGAATGCCTATAGCTCCAGTGACTACAGACTCAACAGAAAGTATGTCCCTAGCTCCGTCAATTCACACAATTAAAGCAACCGCTGGAACTTCTTTTTCAATGTCTCCACCATCTAGCTCTGACCATTCTATCGAATCTACAGATAGCAGCTCATCAGAAGACAATGTTGAAGACTCTAGCTTTGAAAGCGATGACGACAATGAAGAGTCAGTCGAATCTACTAATTCAAGCGATACCCCAGATGAAGGCGAGTCTGAGGCCTCTGATACTGAAGATGAGTCTGAATCAACAGATACAAACGATACAAAAGAAGAAAGCAGTTCGAGCGAAGAAAGTTCTACTGCTTCAACTAATGATGAATCAGCTGAGTCTACTGAATCAAGTGAAACACCAGACAAAGATGAATCTACTGCATTTAACACTGAAGACAGCTCTGAATCAACAGATACAAAGAGTGAGGATAAAAAAGATTCCGTTAAGGATGATTCTAAAGAAAAAAAATCGACGAAGTCTGTTCCAGAAAAAAAAGACTTAGAAATCAAAGATGTACCGGTAGAAGACACGAAAAAAAGACATAAAATTCTAACTTCTGTTTGTGTTCAAAACAATTTTACAAAAGACGCAATTCTCAAGCAGGTTGAATTCTTAGTTAAGAAGAAAAAATCACTTATAATAAAAAGTGATGTTAAAATCAAAGTTCCAGCTGCTAAAACAATGTATAGCAAAGGGTCAATAACATCTTTCGATATCACTGCAGGTAAAAATATAAAAAACTTCAGTGGAATTAAAAGCATTACTGTTGGTAAAGACAAAATTACTTTTAAAAATATACGAACAGGATTCAGCCTTAATCGACCAATATCAATCACTCAAAAAGATGGAAAATGGGTTCTCGATTAATTGTTTATTTTTAGAGCTCTTCATTGCTACTTTTCATCGTAGAAAAACAATAGAGAACTCCAGTTGTAATTATTGCTACCGATGCAATAACACAACGCTTTAATCTTTTATTTTCTTGGAGAAGACCATCATACTTCATACCCTTCACCATGAGGTCTCTTCTAAATTTTATCGACGTAACTCTATCACGCCCAATATCCCTCCCTTTAAGGGCGTCTCCGTGTCCCCTCTTAAGACGATTTGCTCTCTCAGCATTTTTTCGTTCTTTTGCTGTTTGCCATTCTTGGGGATTGATTTCCTCTTCAGCAAACTTAACGCTTGAAACCTCTTCAATCTTATCAGACAATTTCAAATGCTTTTTTTGAACAGCAGACGAGCTACCCCCTGAACTACTTTTTAAAATCCCCTTATTTTTACCAACAACCTGTAAAGTCTTACTTTTAATTGCTTTAGGTTTCTTTTTTTCTTCCCCTCCAGCTGATAAAAAACCAATCGAATTTATCAGTAAAAAAGCGATCATTAATCTTCTGTGCAAGTCATTCACGTAATGTTCCTATTTCTTATTTTTACAGCTCTTCATTACTACTTCTCATCGTAGAAAAATAATAGATAGCTCCAGTTGTAATTATTCCTGCCGATGCAAAAAGGCAATATTTTAAAATTTTATTTTCTTGAAAAAGATCGTCAGGCCTTGTAGCCTTCAGAGTTAATACATTTCTATCTTTTATTGCTTGCCATCTCTTCGTGGATTCTATTGCATTAACTGACTTCGCGACTTCTTTGCATGCTCGTTCTTTCTCTTTGTCTGTTTGCCACTTCTGAGGATTTTTTTCTTCCCTATCATATTGACGCATTATCGTTATTTTAAGTTTCTTATTAAATCTAACATGTTTTTTTATAACAGAAGAAGAACAACCCCCTGAACTACTTTTTAAAATCCCCTTATTTTTACCAACAACCTGTAAAGTCTTACTTTTAACTACTTTAGGTTTCTTTTTTGCTTTTTCTCCAACAGATAAAGAATCAATCGAATTTATCAGAAGAGAAACGATTATTAATTTTCTGTGCAAGTAATTCATCTTAATATTCATAATCATTTTATTTTATAATTTAAGAAATTTTCATTACTTTTTTTTAACATTTAAAACAATAAAAGCTGTAATTGTAGCTAGCCCTACAGACGCAAGCAGACACTTAAACTTTCTACGTTCTTGAAGTAAGGTACAGTTCAAATCTCTATTATTCAGGGCCAATTCATAATTCCGATGACTTAAATCATCATATCTTGTAGCCTTCAAAAGAAATACATTTCTATCTTTTATTGCTTGAGTGCCCTCTTCTTCATAGCGAGTATATTCTTCTATTGTCATATTTTTTGACTTCACAACCTCAGCAACTGATTGATGTTTTTCAACTAATGATTGCCATACTTGAGGGTTACCTTCCTCTTCAACAAACTCAACTCTTGGAATAATTTTATCTTCACCTGAAAAATCGAATTTTTTACCTTGATCCGAAGGTGTAAAACCAGGGGCTGTTTTCAAAATTCCCTTAACTTCTATTTTTGGAGAGTCTATAATTTCTTTATAACCCGTTTGTAACTGAATCGAAGTTACCAACAAAACAATAATTATGATTTTTTCATACAAACAATTCACTCAATATTCCTAATTATTTCATGTCCAAATTAAAAAGCTCATTATCACGACACTTCAACTCTTAAAATAGCTGAGTGCTATCGTTGTAAACGTTTCTATAGGTTCTAGAAATCGTTAAGATTATGCTTTATGACGATGAGTCACTGTCACAATACTCTAAGACTTTATTGTTTTTAACCAATTTTTTATTCTTACGCTTTAACTCTTTATATCTTTTGCGTAAATTATCATATTTTGTGGCCTTAATAATAAATGCATTTCTATCTATCACTGCTTGCCATCTCTGCTGGTCTTCTACTGCATTACTTAATTTTGCGACTTCTTCGCGTGCTTGATCGTCCTCTGCAGTTGTTTGCCACTCTTGAGGGTAATCTTCTTCTGTAGGAAATTCACTTGAAGTACGTTCCTCATTATCTGTAAAACAGATCTTTTTATTTTTATGAGAAGGTACAAATCCATCAACGCTCTTCAAAACTCCCTTAACTTCTATTTTAGGAGGGTATATAAATTTTTTATGACCCGTTTGTAACTGAATCGAAGTTACCAACAAAGCAAAGATCATGATTTTTTTATACAAACAATTCACTCAATATTCCTATTCTTGGTAAAAGAAAGGCTCTAGAGTATCTAGAGCCTTTCTTTTATAAACATTATAATTTATTTAAAATCTATAAAACACTTTAATTTAAATGTTTTTTCACTAAAGCCTGTATTTTCTTAGGATCTCCATTTCCGTTGGTTGCCTTCATAGAACTACCAACAAAAAATCCAAATAAATTCTGCTTACCAGCTTTGTAATTTGCAACAAGAGTTGGATTCTTGGCAATAACATCTTTCACAATAGCTTCTAATTCATCAGCTGATCCAATTTGCTTTAAGCCCTTGCTTTCAACAACTTGTTCAGGCTCTCCACCATGTTCAGCAATAAACTCGAAAACTTCTTTTGCTGCTTTGTTGTTTATAACGCCTTCATCGATAAATCTTACAATAGTTGCTAATTTTTTAGGTGTAACCTTGCACTCTTCAATGCTAGTCTTCAAGTCTTTTAAAGACCCCAAGACGTCTCGTAACAACCAATTAAGTGAAGATCTATTATTATAGCAAAGCATTAATTCTTCAAAATAATGAGTTAATGCTAAATCTGACGTAACAATTTCAGCTTCATAATTAGACAAGCCAAATTCTTTTTTATAACGATCAAATTTATCAAAAGGCATCTCTAATAGGTTTGCTCTAACTTTATCAAGCTCACTTTGCTCAATTTTTATAAGAGACAAATCAGGATCTGTAAAAAATCTGTAATCCGCTACGCCTGATTTCTCACGCATAGGAATTGATTTTCTATTTTTTGAATCCCACAAGCGAGTCTCTTGAACTATTTTTTCACCATTCATAACGGCTGTAATCTGACGTTCAACTTCATACTCAATAGCATCACTAATAAACTTGAACGAGTTAATGTTTTTTAACTCACAACGAGTTCCAAGCTCTACAGCATCTTTTTTACGAACAGAAAGGTTTGTGTCTGCTCTAAAAGATCCCTCTTCCATATTACAAGTACTTACACCAAGATATTGCATAATTGTGCGTAACGCTTTCAAGTATGCTCGAGCCTCTTCTGCACTCTCTATATCTGGCTCAGTAACAACTTCGATCAATGGAGTACCAGTTCTATTCAAATCAACAAAGCTCTCTCCTGTAAGATCTGAGTGCGTGTTTTTACCAGCATCTTCTTCGATGTGAATTCTGTTAATTCTAATTTTTTTAGTTGAACCATCATCAAGACGAATGATTACATGACCATTACGACAAATTGGATAATCATTTTGTGTAATTTGATAATTTTTAGGTAAATCAGGATAAAAATAATGTTTACGATCAAACTCTGAAATCAAAGAAATATCGCAATTGGTACCGAGTCCTGCCAAAATAGCAAAATCAATAACTTGCTTGTTTAAAACAGGTAAAACTCCAGGATGTCCAGCACAAATAGGACAAAGACTTTTATTTGGAGTTTGCTCTTGAGCATTAGAACAAGGACAAAATATTTTACTCTTGGTGTTTAACTGTACGTGTACTTCTATACCAATATCCATTTTATACGCAGGATAATTATCTAAAGCAGTAGCCAATTTCTCCACTATAATCCTTTCAATCTCTCAAATTATATTTTAAATCTAAATATAGTTACTTGTTTATATCGAATTGAGTTCTATTCAAAGACGGTTTACTTAAAAACGTAATTTGAATCCCAAATTTTCCTTCTAAGGCTAAAATTGAGTTATATTCTATACTCGAAATAAAATCAAATACCTCTGGATTAACACTCAACGTAATTGACCCCTTTACTCCAAGAGCAATTATTTTCTGGTCAATCGCACGCAACACTTCATAGCTTTCAGCTCGTGCTGATTTTATGAGCCCAGAACCCCTACAAGAAGAACAAGACTCCGTAAGCTGTCTTAACAATGTTTTACCAGATCGTTTTCTTGTCATTTGAACCAAGCCAAACTCTGACACCGCAAGAACAACAGACTGAAACTTATCATACTCTTTAAGATGCTTTTCAAACTGTTCAACTAATTTATGACGATTTTTAAGGTCGTTCATATCAATGAAATCGATTACAATCAATCCACCAATATTCCTTAGGTGTAATTCTCGAACAATTTCACGAGCAGCTTCTAGATTCGTTTTTAAAATTGTATCTTCTAAGTTATTTTTACCGGTAAATCTACCAGTATTAACATCAATAGATGTCATAGCCTCTGTCGATTCAATAATAATTGATCCACCAGATTTTAAGTAAACTTTTTTACACAAAGCGCTTTCAATCTGTTTGTCGATATTATAAAGATCGAACAAGTTCGAAGAACCTTCATGAAGAACAACTTTATATTTAAATTCTGGAGCTACATTTTTCAAATAACTATAGATACGCTCTTGATTAATTTTACTATCAGTGACAATAGCCTCAACGCTGCTATCTAGGTGATCACGAACAACCCGTAAAGAGATATCAACCTCTTCATGAATTTTAGTTTTTGTTGGAGTAGTTTTGTACGTATCAACAATTCCATTCCAGTCTTTCAACAAGAATTGAATATCTTTTGAAACTTCACCTTCTTCTGCATTTTCAGCAGAAGTTCGAATAATTGCTCCCATTCCAGCAGGCAAGTTTTTTTCTAAGATATCGCGTAATCGTTGTCGCTCTTGACTACTTCCTATTTTTTTAGAAATACCAATACGACCAATATTTGGCATTAGAACAAGAAATCGGCCAGGCAACGTAAAGCATGTTGTAAGCTTAGCGCCTTTTTCACCAACAGGCTCTTTACTTACTTGAACCAAAACTTCTTGGCCTTCTTTAAATATGTCGCTGATACTTGCTTTACTTGATCTTCGAGGTGCTGAAGTTTCACCATCATTGTCAGTAGAGTTCTCACGAATTACGTCTAGTTGATCCGCTCCCTCAATTGTATTGACCGCAAGGTCTCTATCAATTTCTGAAATATGCAAAAACCCAGCACGCTCTTGTCCTATTTCAACAAAAGCAGTCTGAATTCCTGGGAAAACTTTAATAATCGTGCCTTTAAAAAAGGCTTTTTCTATTACGTTGTCTGTAGTTGAACTAAAGTACGCGTTTTCGAGTTTATCATCTCGAAGAACAGCAACTCTGCTCTCCCACGGCTCAACATTAACTAATATTTTTTTCATGGAATCCTTAGATAACCCCTAGGAATTATTTTTATTCTCTTAGCGAGTATTATTTTTTTAAATTTTAAATTTTTAATTTTAATCTTATATAAATATTTTGACACTTTGCAAATTTATATTAGGCTTGTGTCAGCTTTTACAGTCATTATTTATCTTTATATTACCATTGTACCAAACTAAGGGATAAAATGAAAAAATATATCCACATTCTTTTATGCTTGCTTGTTATCACAACTGGTTGTGCTAAGAAAAAAAACAACACAACGCCAAAACAGCAGTCAAAACCTCTAAAATCACATGCCAAAAGCAATAAAAAGAGTTTCTTTGATGAAAACCTCGAAGCCTTTGCCTTAGACGACGACTCATTCCATAATTTTGCACATGATCAAAATCATACACCACAAAAACAAAATAGCTCAACAAAATCTTCGAATAAACCAAACTCTATATTTCAATGGGAAGACCTAGCAGCGGATCAAAGCAAGCAAGATTTTAAAACAATTTACTTTGAGTTCGATAAGTACAAGATAAACAAAGAGCAAGAATCTGTACTAAAATCTGATATAGAATATGCTAAAAAAATGATTGGCCTAGGCAAAGTTATCGTAATCGAAGGACATGCTTGTGACTCTGCAGGATCTGCAGTGTACAACATGACTCTTTCTGAGCATCGCGCTAAATTCATTGCAACTAAATTCATGGATGCCGGTATAGAAAAAACAAACATTAAAATTGCTGCTCGTGGCCAAGAAATGCCAATTATGAAAGGCGGCAACAGACAACAACAATCCATCAACCGACGCGTTGAAGTCTTTGCAATCGACAATAAATAATTCTCACAGAATATCAAAAAAAGGGCCGACTGATGTTACTATCAGTCGGCCCTTTTTAATTTTTACAGTCTATTACTTTTTATCTTCTTTTGAAGGTAAATTGTAAGCATATACAGCCACAACAACCAATCCTACGGTAACCGTAGATGCGCCTAATGATGTCCAAGGATTATTAGTAATAGCATCCATAAACGCCTTACCATTATAATCACATGCTATTTCCTTGTCAGCAATAATAGAATTCTCACTTGCTGATGACAAAGCGACTTCAACTTTTTCGTTGTTTATTTCAGTTTCATTTTTGACAAACACTGCGCTGTCAAAACCTTGAGCTAGGCAAGCGTCACGCATCAAACCCTGAGTATCGCCGTCATCACTAACATAGCCTTCAAAGTTTGTACCTTCTATGTTTGTACCACGAGTAAACATTCTATAAGTGTGTTTAAAGCGCGGATTTTTCATCGATGCATTTTTCAAATTTGCACCTGCAAAAACTGGATTCTGGCAAGAGATACCATCTAAGTTAGAACCTTCTAGATTAGAATTGCTAAAATCTAACGAATAATCATCTCTTTTAACTTGAGAGCTAAGAAAGCTTCTTAAATCTCTATTTGACAGATCCTTACCTGCAGGTGAAGCTCCATTTAAAACAGCTTCCCAATCTGCATCACGATTGTACGCAGCACTACCTTCTGGTGAAGATAAACAAGTGCAATCTTCATGAAACGATAAATTACTATCATAATCAGCTTGTAACAAACCAAACAAACTTAACAATAAAACAAATACATTTAACTTCTTCATATATATCCTTTAACTTAAAATTTAAATAAACACTAACTTAATAATACATTACAAATAGAATAAACCCAACAGGGTCGCCTCATTTTCAAAATACACCAAATGAAATCACCCGCAACCTCGGGTGGCAATAACAAACAAGCTAAACAATCAAGGCTACAAATCAGCCGAAACCCAAGAGTTTGCAATCAGCAACAAATAAATTTATAATTATAAAAAATACATAATCCTCTAGTACTTTGCAGGTACATCTTTTAACGTTAAATCGAACCTACATTCAATGAATAAAAAACTGATCCTATCAATTGTTTTATTTTTTCTTTCTTATCAGGTCCTTCCCAGTGAGCAACCATCAAAAAAAGCTAAATTAGAAAGCAAATCGACATCTTCAATGACTTGGGAAATGACACCAAACTTCATCGATCGCATGTCTGCAGGTAAAGAAGGCCTTAAGCGCATGGTGCTCATGTTTCTTATTGATGAATCTATGATACAATATCAAGTAAAACGCCTTGAAAAAGGAGTTGAAGATAATAACTATCTTACAGTGAAAAAAGCTATAACAATGCTTAATTTTTATGGATCTCGATTTGAAGAAAAAAGACACGCTCGTAACTACGTACAAGATTATCGAAGCCTGAGTGGTGATACTTTTTTACATGGAACAGCGTTTATAGATACACGGATTCCAAGAGAATGGAGGCTTGCACACAATAAAATGAAAGTACAAATCACAACTGAATTACTCGAAAGTGGTATCGGTATCAATGCAGCAAATAATTTAGGAACAACAATCACAAAATATGCCCCATCCGTTCCCAACAAAACAGTAAGAAAGAAGCGAGCAGTAAAGAAAAAATGAACCTGTAATTAAAAACAGGCAAGTTGATAATGTTTATCAGCTTGCCTGTTTTTTTTGTTAACTTTTAAATAATTTTAATGAACTAAACTTTTAGCAGAAATAAATTCTACTTCTCTTTCTACAATAACTTTTTCTATCTTAATAGCATATTGGCAAAAAGTGATCTGCCATCCAAAAATAACTAATAATAAGAATAAAGTTGTTACAACTTTTATCTTCATGGTCTTATCCATAACTAAATACAAACTATGTCGGTTTTTATTTCAAACCAACTTCTACGATTTTAACGGGATTTTTTATTTCAGATTAAACAGTGGCCAACTGCTTCTTGACCTGTTTCTGAAAAATATAATAGGTAATGACGAAAGAAAAGGAGGTAGATGTTACGACGTTATGACAACATAAACATCTTTTTTCTGTAGCTTGTGGGAATATCATAATGATCCTTTTTCTATTACCGTGCAGTCTTGATTAATTTTGTTTAAAACTACACAAATTATGTCTTGAACACGATTATAAAAAGAAACCACAATAAATAGCAAGGGTTTAACTATTTTCCAACACAAAACTCTCTAAAAATAGCATTGAGTGCATCTTCTGTAACGGTCTTGCCGGTAAGTTCTGACAATTTTGATATTGCATCATTTACAGAAATTGCTAACAGCTCATAATCAATTCGCTTAGCGATACTGTCTTTAATAAATTCTAATTCTTGTTCCAATAATAATAAGAGGTTATATTGCCTTTTATTCAAAAGACATGGCGATTGACCAACTTCCATCAACGCGTTAATTTTTTCATCAATTTTCATACGTAATTGATCAACGTTTTTATTCTGCAAAACAGAAACTGGTATGATATCTTTCATATCAAGAAATGGAAGCTTATTATCGCCAAGGTCAATTTTATTTTGAATAAAAATAATTTTACCAGCATGCTGCTGCGCTATTGACTGATAGACTTCAACTTCTTCTGGTGTATAATTTGCTGATGCATCAAACACCATTAAAATAACATCGGATGACGTCACTTCCTGAAAAGATCGGTCAATGCCAATTTTTTCAACAACATCATCTGAATCTCTTAACCCTGCAGTATCAACAAAAGTTATAAATGAATTATCATTATAAACCCCAGCTTCAACAGTATCCCTGGTCGTTCCTGCAATGTCAGTTACAATTGCTCTTTCACGATTAATCAAAGCGTTAAACAAAGATGACTTACCAGCGTTAACTGAACCTACAAGCGCAATTCGAACACCTTGCGTAACATACTGCCGTTTATCAAAAGTTTTTAAGACTTGAGCAATATCAGATTGAACTAAATCGAATCGGTCTTTAATCTGTGACTCAAATGACATTTCTTCATCTAAAAATTCAAAACTTGCTTCACACAAAGCAATTATATGAATGAGCTGCTTTTCAATACTTGCAATCCACGTAGAAAAGCTTCCTTGAAGTTGTCGCAATGATTGCTTTAATGCCTGTGATGTCTGAGCATTAATAAGCTCATTAATAGCTTCTGCCTGAACAAGGTCGACCTTACCATTCAAAACTGCTCGTCGAGTAAATTCACCCTGATCTGCCATACGAGCGCCAGCTTTAATAGCAACGTCTATAATCTGCTCAACCAAAAATTGATTGTTGTGACAAGTAATCTCTACAACATCCTGACCGGTAAAAGTTCTTGGAGCTCGCATCAAAAGAAATAAAACTTGATCAACGTGTTGACCAGATTTGTCAACAACCCACCCATAATGAATAGTGTGGGATTTTTGATCTACTAATTTTCTATTACCAGGAACATGTGCAATCGAATCAACAATTTTGATTGCATGGTCCCCTGACACACGAAGCATTGCAATAGCACCAGCTCCCTGAGGAGTCGCTTGCGCTATGATTGCCTGTTCATCTTTCAATTCTATCATGTAGTCTATTATTCTTTCTTATCCACAGTCTCTCCAGATTCAACTGGAACAGAATCTTTACGACGAGGAGCAATTCCTCTAGAAGATGTTTTCGACGATTTCGTAATCCCTGAAACCCCTTGGTTCTCAGTTGTTAAAGGACGACGCTTGAGCTTTAATACAACTCGAGGCCCTTTTATTATCGACTTATCTAAAGACTTAACGACTTCTATTACTTCTTTATTCTCTACCGGCGCAACCTTTGATGCTACAGGTCTAGAAATGTCTGTAACAATTTTTTGAGACTGAACTTTTTTAAGAACCCGCGCAACACTTGCAACAACGTCATCTTTTTTATCAACTGATTTTTCAATTGGCTGAATAGACAAGCTATCTATAAATTCTTTTGATGAAATTTTCTTCTTTTTAACTTCTGCTACTTTAGAAGAATTTACTGTTTTTTGCAGTTGAGGCTTTGATTCTTTTTGAATCTTCACTTGTTTTACAGACGGTCGAGATTTTTCATCAGACTTAACCCTAGAAGAATCTTGATCTTCGCGAGGCGCAGCTGAAAGAGGTCGAGAGTGTGATTGCTGAATTTTTTGTTGAGCAGCTTTATCCGCAGCAGACTTAACAAATTTTGAAGATTTATTGTGTTTTTTCTTTTGACCACCCACAGAGACACTTTTATTCAGTTCACTGTCAACAACATTGACTTCTTCAGGTACCTTTAAGATTTTATTTCCAAAGAAACTTGAATATTCTTTTTGCTTTAAAACTGTAGGAAAAGGAGAATCTGATTTTTTTAAATTTTTAAAAAATAAAACTATTTTTGCTTTTTGAGAGCCAAAACCTAAAAATCCAGCATGATGTTCTTGTAAGATTCTAATGAAAAACTCTTCAGGCTTGCCTGCCTTGTCCCATGCTATTTCGATAGACTTTGCTACTGTAGATGCTTCGACAACAACTGATTTCATTGTTTACTGCCCTTATAAAGCCCGATTATCATAAAATACTACAATTCAAAAATGTTATTAAGTTAAACTAAGTAAAGTTAAGACAAAAAATCAAGGCGATTTTAAAAAATGGAGTGGGAAACGGGATTCGAACCCGCGACCTTTGCCTTGGCAAGGCAACGCTCTACCAACTGAGCTATTCCCACAAAGTGAATTTCATACTATGATATACATAATATCAACTCCAATAACAATGTCAATTATTGAAGAGCACAAAAAGCCTTACCATGAATGATTATCAAAAATTCTACATTTTTAAAATATAAATAAAAGATTAAAAATAAAAAGGAGTCATAATGATCGCAACCATCTCTGGCACAGTTAGATCAATTAAAGAACAACATATAATTATTGAACAATCTGGCATTGGATTTGAGCTATTTGTAGCAACTCCCACGTCTTTTTCTCTTGACCAACAAACAACAGTGCAAACACACCTCCACTGGAATCAAGAAAACGGCCCAACTTTATATGGATTTGATTCTTCTATAGAAAAAACAGTATTTCTTTTAATTATCAGCTGCTCTGGTATCGGTCCTAAAATTGGACTTGCAGTTCTAAATCATTTAGACCCTACGGCCTTCCTACAAGCAATCATCGAAGAAAACATCAAAGTGCTCAGCTCTATTAGTGGTATTGGAGCTAAAAAAGCTGAACAGATCTGCGTTGCACTCAAGCACAAAGTTGCAAAACTATTAAAAGATCAGCCATCTTTAACATCATCATCGAGCTCTTTAAGCCTATGGAAAGACTTAACCGATACACTCGCTTCACTTGGATACTCACCGTCTGAGATAAAATCAGCAACCGGACACTTAAAAGACAGTAAACTCGACTCAGCAACCCCATTAAGTACTATTTTACGTAAATCCCTCGCATTTTTAAGCTCAAAGTAATCGACCTAATTGTAAAAATATGAAAATGCGGCTATTGTAGGTATGTATGAAACATAACTTCAAATAATAATGCGATAATTTTGCTTTACTACAATGTTAAAACTGTAAAACAAAAACCTAACAATATATAAAAATAAAATTATCAACGCTAACAATTCATAATTAAAATATGGCACAATAAATACCATATCAATTTTCTACTCTTAGTAATTTTTTACAAAAATGAAAAGCTTAGTAAAAATAACTAAATACAGATTATTGTGATCATATAAAATTTATAGGAACAAATTTATGATATTATCTTTATCAACATTTTTAAGCTTCATGTATCACATTGATACAATAATGAGTGCAGTTTTTTTACTTGTTGGCATATTTCTAACTGTCTTCATTGGATTTCCTCAATTTAGAAATGGTCGCCGTTTTATAAAAATAATTTCATCGTCAGAAGCCCAAGAATCAACAAAAAACACAATCACTCCGTTACAAGCTTTACTGACAGCAATGTCAACAAGTCTTGGTAGTGGTAGTATCGCAGGAGTTCCTCTTGCAATCGCTATTGGTGGTCCGGGAGCTTTACTTTGGCTTGCAATTTATGCTTTCTTTGGATCCGTTACAAAATTTGCTGAAGTTGCATTTTCAATAAAATATCGCACAAAAGCTAAAGATGGCTCTATCATCGGTGGACCAACATCGTACCTATGGCACGTTCATCCATTCCTAGCTTATTGGTATGGAGCTTTGGCTCTTATACTTTTTGCTGGATGGTCTGGACTGCAAGCCAAAGCTTTATCTGAGGTTTTCTTCAGACTTGGCGTAAATGAATATATTACAGGCGCAGCAACGTCTCTTTTTGTTTTATACATGCTTCTTGGAGGCGTAAAACGCATAGGAAAATTTTCTAGCTACCTCGTCCCTATTATGTGTTCAAGTTTTCTTTTAGCATGTCTCTTTATTTTGCTGCAAGACATTCCTTTGCTTGGAGAGATGGTCGTACTCGTGTTCACTCAAGCATTTAATCCAACGGCCGCAACCGGTGGATTTATGGGATCAACTGTATTTATGGCAATGCGTCAAGGTGTTTTCAAAAGTGCTTACATCACAGAATCTGGAGTTGGAACAGCAGGATTCCCTCATGCGTTAGCCGATACAGACAGTCCGGTGAATCAAGGAATTTTGGCAATGTACTCAACAGCAATTGATACATTTTTCTGCTTGATTTCTGGTTTTGTTGTTTTAGTTACAGGCGTTTGGACTTCTGGAGCAACATCTAACAGTTTGATTTATGATGCATTTGATATTGGCTTACCAACAATTGGTCCAGCTATTCTAATTTTCAGTCTTACATTATTCGTGACTGGAACAGCTGTTGGAAACAGTGCAAATGGAAGTAAAAGTTTTGGATTCTTCACTCAAAATAGATATCTAATCTGGTATTACTTTTTTGTTGCTGCCATGATATTTACAGGTGCTGTAGCTCAAACATTAACACTATGGAAATTAATGGACGTTGTCTTACCTCTAGCAGCCCTACCCAACTTAGTAGGAATTGTTTACCTTGCAATCAAGCATCGTAAAGAACTTACTTCTTAAGAAAATTATACAACAAAAAAGGCCATCAATCTTTATAGAATTGATGGCCTTTTTTATACTTTTTTAGTTATTTCGCCTCTTCTTGCTGACCTGCTTTAAAAGCCAAATGTACTCCATAGCAAACAAGAGCCGAACTAAGTCCAACAAAGATAACTGCTTTCGCACATCCTACATCATGAGCTTTATATCTCTGTACAAGATTAACAGTGCTTTGATGATTCCCTTTTATGTAATCAGCAGGAAACAACCTTGAAATAGACTCTAAACTTTTTTTCAAGCAAGGATCATCAGTGCATTGAATCTTTCTTTGCAAGTAACCATACTCATTGCAGAGATTATCACCATTCCGAACAGAGCTATCAATATAATCTTTAGCTCTAGGAATGTCTCCCAGCATTATCGAAGAAAACAACCGACTTTTACGACTAATTAACTGTTGAATGTTTTTATCTTGATCCATTCCCAGCGCAATAGCACTGTAATTTAACAGCGCTATGACACAAAACACAAAAGAGATCACAGAAAAACCAACGTCTCTAATCTAAAATCTCAATATATTTATCTGGCTGCTTTAACAAATATTCCTCTAAAAAGCTGCCTGGTAAACATTCTGATACCGTAACAAACTCTCTATTATAATAGCTACCGCCTCTTTCTTGTATTTTTTGCTCTCGTGCTGTATTAATTTCATCCTGCGAACAACTATGTAATTTAATTATACAGTCTAAAACATCTAAGACGTCACCTATTTCACCGATAAGCTCTTCTTTATCTTTTGATGTAGCAACTTCTTGAGCTTCTTCCATTAATTTTAAGCCCAACTGCTTGCTATACTCTTTGTCATCAAGAATAACTCTATGAACAATTGCGCCATCTTCTTTTTCTAGTCGTGCAGCAGCATTATCTCGCCATAGCTTATTCTGAAGAAATTTTCTCATTTTAACAGGTTTGTTTACATCGACAACTGCCGGTTCACATGCTTTTTTAATGAAAGAATTATATATATTAAGACTACACAGTCCTAACAGTGTTATAACTAAAAAAATGTTCTTTTTTTTCATAATCATCCCCAATACCCCTATATCACAATTAAATACTTATTTATTTTTATCTCTATTTTTTTCAAATTGCTCAAAAACAAACAAAACTACTACCCTGAAAGCCTCTTTAAAAGTCACAAAAGCGACTCCTCCATATAAAGCATGTTTAATGCCTATTTCTCCACAAAAATAAAGAAATAAAAAGACGAAAATCCCCTCATAAAAGAGATTCAATATAATAGTTTTTTTCAAAAAATTACTCATTATTTTATCAGAGCATTTACTAAATACTATTTGACCAAATAAGTCCTTTAACATGTATTAACTCCTATTAATTCAACCTAATTAGCTTTATTTCATGATGCTTTATCAACCCCTGCAGATTACAACTAAATACTTATTTATTTTTCATCTCTAAACTTTGCAATTTTCTCTAGAATTAATTCAAAAACAAACCTCAAAATCAATGTCAGAGTTGAAAAAGCTATCGCTCTACACACAGAGTTTTGAAAATTTACTTTCTGAACAAAATAAATAATCAAAAAAAAGAATAATGCCCTAAAGCATAACTCCGCCATCGAAATCTTCTTCAAAAAAATTTTCAACATTTATTTAACCTAATTAATTTTATAATGCTTGATCAGCCCCTGAAGAGACTTCAACAAGTAAAGATCTTACTCTTCGCCACTCTCTCATCTCTATACCTACTACCAATACATCTGATCGGGCTCTAGACATCGCTTCAAAGTCAAACTCTACTGGCCAATCTTTATGTACTTTTCGATAAAACATTTTCAATGGCTCCTTACCATGACAAGCTCTCTGTCGCATGTACTCATAGTCATAAAATGTTTTATCAATTTCAGCCCGTTCTTGCTGGGCCCGAATGTCACATAAACTGTTAAACTTTTCAGTATTCTCTTTAATTTTATACTTTCGCCACTCAACTTGAATAAGCTCTCTCAAAGTAGTTGATCCTGAATCAGAACTTGCGACTAAATAAACATTACAAAAGAACAAACTCATAAATCCAATCAACTTCAAATTCACAACGAACTCCTAAGCCTAATAATTTATAATTTCCAAGAATTTTGAATACTCAATGCTTTATCAACAGAAACAATCTCTGACACTTCGTGCTCCTGCAAGCCAAGTTCAATAATCTTATCAATAAACTCCATTGGCCGCATGCCATCTTCTGCAGCTTGATGAAATATGCACGTTGCTGGTGTCATGCCAGGCAGTGTATTAATCTCAATGAGCACCACACGCCGCTGGCCCGTTGGAGACTCTATCTCAGACTGAAAGAAACAGTCAATCCGAGCATAACCACGACACCCTGCAGCTTCGTACATTGCTTTAATTTGGCTGCGAACAAATTCAAGATCATCAACTGGCAACAACGCTGGTGTTTGATTCTCTCCAGCTCCTGGTAAAAACTTTTCTTCAAGTGATAATAAATCACCCTTAACAATCGTCTGGCTTGGCATTAATGCTTGAACCTCATCATTACCAAGAACTCCTACCGTTAACTCCATGCCCGTAATCAGCTCTTCGATCAAAGCAAATTTTTTATACATGAAAATTTCTTGCAAAGAAACTTGAAGCTCTTCTTTGTTCTTTGGAGAAGCAACCATAACACTACATCCATCATCATGAGGTTTTATAATGCATGGGAAGTTTATTGAAGATAAAAATTGATCCAGCTTTTCATCTTCACTTGTCCACTCATCATAAGAGAGCAATAACGCCTGTGGTACATTAAAACCTTTTTGTTGTAAAAGTTTCCCTGTTTTGTACTTATCCATACACAAGCCACTCGCAAAAATGCCTGATCCATTATATGGAATTTGCAGCATCTCTAAAGCTCCTTGTACCGTGCCATCTTCTCCAAACCCTCCGTGCAGAGCAATAAAGGCGAAATCTATCAGCTCCGGTAGGTCTGACCAACCAAGTCTTAACGATTCATCAACCCCTTCTTCAATTTCACGAGTTGAATGGCAAACCAATAGTCGATTATCCAATAAAAAAAGTTCCTGCTTTTTTGATACAAAAATAGGGAATACTTCATATTTTTCTGGCGATAATTTATACACAACATTACGACCAGACTCTAGAGAAATTTCTTTTTCATTACTTGGACCACCAAACAAAACCCCAACACGTAAACGCTTCACTTGAGTCTTTATATTTTTTTGTATTTTTGGCTCCATGTCATAACTTTTTAATTCAGTTTTTATAAGATGATTAATCAGCTCAGTATGCCCAATGTTAACCTCTGCTGCTTGTCGAAACAAGAACGTTGCAGGGCCCATACCAGACAAAGGATTACTATCGATAATAACAACGTCATGACCTGCTGTTAAAAATCCATCAATTCGTGCTAAATTTGTAAATTCTAGAGTTTGCATTGCTGTAATGCAGGTTTTTTGGATCTTTTCAATGAGATTTTTGCTGCACTTTGCTGGAGTTCTTTCGTGTACAGCGCCAGGCATATATTTTTGTTCGTAATCAAAAATGTCACTGTTCTTTGAAATTAAAACCTCAGTTGGAGGTAATGGAATCAATGTACCTGTTGCATAGTCAGTAATGATAATGCAAGTGAACTCCATGCCTAAGATTTTTTCTTCAACCAAAACAGACTGGCCCTTATTACCGCTAATAAAACAAGCCGTTGTAATTGCTTTTTGCAAATCGTTTTCTTTTTTTACTACAAAAACACCAAAACTTGAACCTTCACTGTCTGGTTTAACAATCAATGGAAACTGTACGCTAAAGCTCTTTAGTTTTTGATTAATATCGTTTTCATCATAATTTTGAATCTGTGAAACTGTTAGACAGAATCCTTGAGGAACTTTCACTCCACTTGCAGCCAAATATTCATTATGAACTTTTTTATTCATACCAAGAGCACTTGGCATTTTTTTTGAACCAAGATATGGAATCTTTAACAACTCTAGCATAGCTTGCAATCGACCATCTTCGCCGTACTTTCCATGCACAGCAATGTACACAAAATCGACAATAGAAGATAGCTCATCCCATGTCACCCGTTGCGCCTGTAGAGGGAGTCGAGATTCGAAATCTGCAATTTTACCACGATACAAAAACGTCCACGGCAAAATATACAACAAACCAGAAACAGTTTGAAATAATGGTACAACTTGAAACAATTGAGTGTCCAAGTGATCACAAATTGTTCGGCCAGAATTAAAAGAAACTTCTCGCTCAATAGACATTCCGCCCATCAAAACCCCAACCTTTAACATGGCGTAATTCCTTAATTTTTCATTTCATTTTCATAATTCAAAGCAACCAACAACGAAACAAACACAGCAACAAGTCTAGTTCAACAAGATTGCTACTTGTTTAAAAGTTTACCACTCCATCACCAAAATTCCCATAAAAAATTAAGGTAATTTTACTCAATCTAATCACAACAAACAATAACTCAACTCAATTAACTTTCATGTGCATATTAAAAGTTTTATTCTTAGATTAACTATTCTATTTGCACATTTATTACCAACTGGTACAATAAAGACTTATAAAGTACTTGTTTTAAAATCTGCATCATAGATGTATTCGTCCATATTTAAGGCTAAAAAATGCATCGCTATAATTTTTTATTATATTTTCTCATCATGACATCTACAATGCCATTCGCCATGGATAAAGAGATGACTGAACGCACAAGCAGCCTTACCAGAGAAATTGTAAAAGCTCTTGCAAGTGGTCGGCTAAAAGTTGAAGCCCAAAACAGTGAATCCCCTCAAACAACAGATTCTACCTTTTCGTCACGATCAAGCTCTAGACAAAGCCCAACTCAAATTTTGTTAGATCTTGAGAAGCTAGAAAAAGAATTAGAGGAAGGCCATAGAGAATCAATGAGTAATTTAAAAAAAACAAGGCTAACACGCGATCAAACACTAGAGCTAGCTCACAATATGGCAATGGCAAAACAAGAACACAGTAACTGTGGGCAAAAAGCTCCTGTTCAAATTCTAAATAACGTTGAAGCTCGACCTAAGAAAACATGGAACAAATATAAACCATGGACATGGTTGTAATACTAAAAAAGGATTTCTAATGATTCAGCACAACAACAACCGTCTTATTTGGATAGACCTTGAAATGTCAGGTCTCGACCCTGCAACAGATAAAATTCTTGAAATTGCAACAATCGTTACTGATGATGATTTAAATATCATTGCAGAAGGTCCAAATATAATTGTTCATCAATCAGATGAAATACTCGATAGTATGAACGAATGGTGTCAGGTTCAACATAAAAAATCTGGTCTTACCGAAGCTGTTCGAGCTTCTAAAATTTGCCAAGAGCAAGCTGAGTTCGAAACTTTACAGTTTTTAAAAGATCATTGTGATGAAAATTCAACACCTATGTGTGGTAATTCTGTATGGCAAGATAAGTTCTTTCTCATACAACATATGCCAGAACTTGCAGAGTTTTTTCACTACAGAATTGTAGACGTCAGCTCGATTAAACTTGTTCTTAATCGATGGACTAAACACTATAGAATTTTTAAAAAATCTGAATCACACAGAGCTCTTGATGATATCAAAGAATCAATTAACGAACTCGACTTCTATAGAAAAAATTATTTCAAACTACCAGGACAACTATAAAAAATAGATTAACTTCTAAAAATCAATTTAAAAAACGAAAACAACAAAAGAAAAATGAAATCAAATTTCAACGCATCCTTACTATGTATAGTGCTATCAACAGTAAGTCTCATTCATGGCTCAGAAGAACCGAATAACAACTCAATGAATAGGTCTGCTTCAGACAGTTCAATTGAATTGTCTTATATTGAATCATTAATAAAGCATAAAAGCCTGTTGGGAATTGTCTCTCTACACAGGCAATCACCATTTTCTGGTGTACGCGAAGCTTATTATAAATCTAAAACTAGTCCTTTTAAGTTTTCATCTGGTGACAATAGCAGTATTGCAAAATCTAGATCTAGAAACTGTGATACTATAAAAAAATCACCATCTACCGTAGGCGCTATCGATTCTGAACTGGATTTTCCATTCGACTATCAAGAAGAAGAAGGTGGCATAACAATCCCAGCCGGAACAAACATAAACTCATTATACAGACAACAAAATTAGAACTGCGTAATTTAATTCTGTAATTTTCTAACGTCCCCTTAATTATTTCGTTAAGGGGACGTAGTTTTTATTTATTCTTAATGTAATGACTAGTTACCTAAGCAACTGGATCAATTGTGAAAAATAAAGATGATTTAAATTCATTTTTTCTAAGAGCTGCAAAAAGCTGAATCATTGCTGTTCTATTAATACTTTTTAAAAATATTTTTTGGCAATAAGTCCTTTGTACACGATAAATAACTGCTGGAACAGGACCCAAAACTAAAATGTCATCTTCAGCCATATCAATTAAAAAGTCAGAAACATCTTCCGCATCTTTTTCAACAGTTTTTTGATCGTTGCAACGAATTTCTATTTCTGCAATATGCTTTGCTGGTGGGTAACCAACCTCTTGTCGTTTGCAAATTTCACTTTCATAAAATTTGAGATAATCAACTTCACAAACATAGTTAAAAACTGAATGAGGTGTCATTGTTTGCACAATAACTCGACTATCGTCTGACTGTCTTCCTGCGCGTCCAGCAACTTGAATCAATTGCTGTAACGTTGTCTCGGCAGCATTATAAATTGGAAAATGTAAATTCACATCCGCCCATAAAATGCCTACCAAGGTTACATGAGGGAAATGATAACCCTTTGTGATTGACTGCGTTCCCACCAAAATATCTATTTTTTTATCATAAAAATCTTGTACCGTTTGTTGCCATGCCTTTTTCTTAGATGTTGTATCCAAATCTGCACGTTGAATGATTGCTTTTGGAAATAATTTATTCAAGATTGTCACAACTTGTTGAGTGCCGACACCTTTTTTCAAAAAATCTTTACCCTTACAATCTGGACATGATTCATAAGTTCTTAAGGTGAAATTACAATAATGGCAAACGAGTCGACCGTCTTCATGAAGCGTTAAACTTACCGAACAATTTGTGCAAGAAAAAATGTAAGTGCACCCTGTGCATTGCACAAAAAAACTAAATCCACGACGATTAATAAAGATGATTGTCTGTTCTTTTTTTACAAGCTGCTGTTGAATTGCACTGTACAATTGAGAGCTGATCCAAAAGTTTTTTCGCTCTCTTTTATCAGAAAGAGCTACAACTTCAACTTTAGGAAATTGACCCGCGAATCGTTTTTTTAGCTGTATTAATTTCCATTTTTTATGTTTAACATTCCATAGCGAAGAAATCGATGGAGTTGCAGAACCTAAAACAACAGGTATGTTCATCAAACTTGCTTTAAGTAAAGCTGCATTTCTACTGTGAATCTTTGGATGGCTTTTTTCTTGATAACCAGAATCATGCTCTTCATCAACAATAATTATCCCTAAGTGAGCAATCGGTAAAAATACCGGTAAATGAACGCCGACAATAATACATGGCCTGTTTTGCAACAAAGCCTGCCATAACAGTCTTTTTTGTTTAACTGTTGTAGCGCTATGAAAACCAAAAATTTCTACTCCTGGCATTTGAAGCTTTAAAAGCTTTTCAAACTGAACAGCTAAACCAACCTCTGGTAAAAGCAATATTCCACACTTACCTGCAGCTAAAACTGATGAAAATGCTTTTTTATACACCTCTGTCTTGCCAGAGCTCGTTACACCGTGAAGTAATGTTACTTGATAGCGATGAGCATCAATGTCTTGCATAACCGATTCGTAAGCAACCTGTTGTTCGTCAGTTAGTGAAACTTGATTCTTCAACTCTTCTACTTCTTTAGCAAGAACAATTTCTACCTCATCTTCCTTTTCTGTTAAAAAATTCTTTACTCGTTTAAAAAGATATAAAGAATCAATTTGATGGAATGCCGCTAGGTGAGTTGCAAATTTACGATACGTAGTATCTGCAGGAAAAGGAAAAATAGAGTCTATATCTCTAATTTTAAATTCATATTGTTTATCCACTGGCTCAATGCCAACAACAATTGCAGACTCAAGACGTCGCTGTAAAGGTACCTGTACAAGCGTCCCACGATGTACCTGCTCCTGTAAATCAACAGGAACCGCGTAAGTAAGTTCTTTAGAAAAATTATTGAGAAGACGAACTATAATAAACATAAAAAAAGTCTAACCTTAATAAAGACCCCTGCAACTGTTTTTTTACTACAAGGACTTTTCGCTATTTGCAGCAAATTATTCGAATCTGTCTCCCAAAGAAAACGTTACTTCGTATCCTTCACAAGTTTTTTGAATTCTATCTTGAGAGCCTGTCTTTTTCAAACCTTGCTCTCTAGGCTGCCCTTTAATTTCAATACCTTTGCCTTTGATTCCATTATGAGCTAGGGTCTTTAAATCTTGTCGATGGCGCTCCTTCGCTCTTTCTTTTAAAGAAGTTGTATGTAAAGTTTCTTCGTCTTGATCATTGGAAACTTCTTTGCAATCTTCTTTTTCTTGTAAATCCTCACCCACCTTTTTTTGTGGAGTAGACACAAACCATGCATATCCATAATAGGCAGAAGCCACAATCGCTACACCTGTTACTAATTCTGTAATTTTCTCTGATACGCCAGCTTGCACAACAGGAGTTATCATACTGCTCAATAACAAACTAAATAAAATATTTTTTCTCATCTCATTCACAAAAAGCCCTTTTCTACGATTACGATCAATTACCAACATTAATAATCAGCTAACCACATGAACTTCCGCCATTGGAAGATTTCGATCACTATTCCCATTGCTAACTTGAGCTTATAAAGGTTCGTCCGAAGTCATCAAAGATACAGGTGGAGCTGAGGGTTCAGATTGCTTTCTTGCATGATGTAATTCATTAATCTCACTTGACAGCCTCGCAAACTGAGCTTCAATTTGTTTTTTGTATAAATCGTTTTGCTCAAGCAATAATGCATTATGCCTTTCTAGATCTTTTTTCTCTTTTAAAGCGTTACTGTTTTTAGCTGCATCTGCCCTAGCTTGATCCAATCGAGCCTTAGCCTCTGTCAGAGATGCCTCTGCCTGCACTCCAGCAGCATAAGCTGATTGCCTTTGAACGAAAACCAAATCTTTTTGAATTTGAACTTCTTCATCTTTTCGCCTATTGTCAGCTTTTTTATCATGCTCTTCTTGTAACTTATGAGAAGCATATAAAACTGCAACGGTTTTCTCAATTCTATCCTTACACTCTACAAGATCTTGAGACATTTCTGGATAAGCTGAAAAATCTGAAGAGTGTAGGTTTTTAATAAATTCAGCAGCCCTAGAAACATTATTTTGATGCGTTAACAAAGGATATTGATCATTAGCTTGAGACTTTGCATAAATCCAAGAAATCATCTTTTTTTCCTCTGTTGGAAGATTCTGATAACAATTTAATATTTCATGTCCCTTAAAAAAATTCTCATGTTGTTTAAAGTGGGAAAGCAAACTTGAAATGTTTGTGCTATAAAATGACAGTTTAGAATGCTTACTCTTAACTTGAATATCAACCGGAGAGCCAATGCCCCAACTTGACCACCCATCATACCACCAAATATAGATATTCAATTCTCTCTCAGAATTTATAGCACTTTCCTGCTCTCTACCAACTTCAACTAAAACTATTTTTCCAATCTGATTTTTTTCATAACCAACCTGCTTTAATAAAGCCGCGAGAGTTTTCTCTTTGTTTTCAGCATTATCAAGCGAAGAAAAATCAACTTCTCTTTCAAGTTGCTCTTTTAAGGCAGCTGAAACTGTACTTTTTTGACCTGTATCTATATCTCGAGAAAAAGATACATTCATAAAGCTCAAGCAAGCTAAGCCTAAAATAAAAAACAATTTGGTTTTTTGCATAAAGAATTCCTAAAGTTGTAGTTAAAGTAGATCTTTATACAATACTACGATTTACTTCTTTCTACAAAAAAATTCTATGTAAATATGACATCATATTTACATAGAATTAATAACAATCTCATGTACAATTTTTAAAAATAACGAGTCTCATATTTATAGCGATTATCATGATACACATGATTTCGTATTCTAATCAATTCGATTTTATAAACATAGTTATGAGCCTTTAATAGCCCATGATCTCCATGAATAACATCTTCAAACTCTTCAATCCTAGCTAAATCTGCAGAGATTTTTTTAAAATAAGCCCTGCTTTTATACTTAGACTTTCCAACTCCATATAGGTGTGGCCTTGCTTCAATACACTCTACAATGTTTGAATTGTTAAAAGCTAATTGATACTGCTGGCGTAATTTTGAGTGAAAATGAATAGCCTTACAGCATTCTTTATGCTGTCTCACGTAACAATCAAATGAATGAAGCTGTTTTAATAGCTCAGAACATTCAACAGAATTCTTTAATTTTTTTCTTATGCATCGAGAGCACATCTTGATATCATTACGAATAGCCTTTCTAAGCTTTTTATAACTTATCACATCCTCAGAAAAAATTTCATCCATGGTGCGATAGTCTAGCAAAGCGTTTTGGCGTTCTGCTGCAATGAAAATGTGTAATGATTGCTGACAGCGAAGATCAATATTTTCTTGCGATTGAACAAAAGAAAAAAGTGATAACAAAAAAAACAATAATAATTTCTTCATACAATTTCTCCAACAAAAAATATTATCCTCGAGGAATCCAGGTTAAAGGCCAAAATGGTCTAAACCATGAAACAATCGACGTACTATGAACCGGTATATTGTATTTCATAGACTCATTCAACTCTTTTACCGTCACGCCCGATCTTACAACAAAAATAAAAGGCAATGCCAACCAAGCAATCGACAAACCAGAAGTTCCTGGTAATACTCCATTAAAAAATATTACAACTAACGATATAAGTGTTAGATACATCATTACACCAACAGCCTTTAGCCATCGAGTCTTATTGAGTTGTGATTTATACACTGAACTCATCGTAATTTTGCTTTTCAATGAAACCAGTTTTATTTTTAATGCATTAATTTTTACAATTAAATCATCTGACAATGTATTCTGTACAAACAATGCAGTCAATCGACGCAGATCCAAATCTATTTTATTCACGAATTTATACAGACCACGCCCTTGCATACTTGGAAGCCCTAAGCTCTTTGACTGAGACATTATCAAGTTCATAACAGAGTCACTTTTGCTGTCAACAGACTCATAAAGTGTCATGATTTTGGAATATGTTACGAGAGCATAATATGAAGTTGCATGCTGTTGTACAAATTTTTCAACTTTTTCTAAATTATCAACTAGCGAATTTAGCTCACTGCGATTGTATCGTGCAGGCTTTTTTAAGTCTCGTATTTTTCTAACAGCAATCAAAGTTCTATGAAACTTTCTTATATCTTTTTTCTTATAAAGATCATTATTGTTGAAGAATATGAAAATATCATGATCATTCGCTTGATTAATAGAATCTAAGCTCGACACAAAATCAATCGAACTTTTGTATGGCTTTACAAGCTTTGCAATTCGTTTTTCAGTACGATCTGTAGCCACTAACAAAGAGGCTGAAATAAAAGTTAAAAACAATAATATTTTTTTCATACAACCTTCAATCCTTATTTAAACCAAAAAGAACATTAACACTGCTTGCTCATTGTAACAACTGCAAGTAATAGTACAACTTCCTGATCATTGGACAAAAAAGAACCTTCCACCTTTTAAACTTAAAAGGTGGAAGGTTCTTTTTTAACTCTATATTATTTTTGATTCAAATAACAAAAGAAGTTTCTATTTTAGCAATATCTATAAAGCAAATCAAAATCTATAAAAGGAATATTATACCTTGAACATTCTCTAATGTGCTTAGTAGCAATAACGCCTAAAATGCCATAATATGTTAATCCAAGCACTACAAAAGATACTACCAACCCAGCAGGAGAGTTTATTCCAAGTCCAAGAGCTGCTGGCAACAGTACTACCAACGAGAAAGCAATAATCAAAGGCGCAACTACTTTAAATACCCATAAAAATTTATCCTTGACCCATTGTGATCTATAAACTGAACTCATAACAATCTTACTTTTCAATGTAGTTAATTTCGACTTCAGCTGACTAATGCTTACAACTAGTTCATTCAAATATATCTGCTGCTCAAACAATGCGCCTAAACGGCGCAAGTCCAAATTTGTTTTTTCAAGAAATTTATACAAACCACGAGATTTTGTAAGTGATAATCCTAATTTATCCTGATCTCTGATCATCGAATTAACAATAAAAGCATCTTGCTCATCAATATTATTATATAATGTAAAAATTTCATTATAAACCATGAGCGAGTAGCGTGTTTCAACAAAACTCACAACTTTTTCCAAATTAGAAACAACCAGCTCTAAATCGCCATTGCTACCAAAGGCAGGCTTCTTCTTAGAAGCGATTCGCTTAACTTTAGAAAGAACTGATTTTAACTTTTTTACATTTTTAATTTTGCTTAAACCATTACTTTCAAAAATCAACGATCCTTCACTATAGACAGCTTCATCAGCACGATCTACGCTCAGTACAAAGTCAATAGAGCTTTGATAAGGACTAACAAGTTTATCAACGCGACTAGCTATAGAATTTCCTGAAAACATTAATGAACCTGGAAGCATCGCTAAAATAAATAATATTTTTTTCATCATATAGCAATAACCTTTTAAAAAAAGTGAAATCAAAATTCAATTATCATTTCTAATTGTAACAATACTGACAAACTACGCAAAAGGGTCGCTTCCTTTTTCATTTTAAAAATGGCATCCTATTACGTATGCAAACATTAACTGTCGATCAAATCGAACAATTCACAAAACTCATTTATAATTTCTATAAAACAAACAAGCGAGAATTTATCTGGCGAGAGCAAATCACGCCCTACAAGATTGTAATTTCTGAAGTAATGCTACAGCAAACTCAAACAGTTCGAGTTATTCCAAAGTTTGAAAATTGGCTTGAAGTTTTTCCCGATTTTGCAACTTTAGCAAATGCATCAAATCACGATGTGTTAACCGCCTGGCAGGGACTTGGCTATAACCGTAGAGGTCTTGCTTTAGCCAAAATCGCTCAACTTATTATCAATGAACACGACGGACAACTACCAAGCGATCCTGAAATTTTAAAAACTTTTCCAGCTATTGGATCAAACACTGCCGGATCAATTTGTGCCTTCGCTTTTAATAAGCCCATTGTTTTTATTGAAACAAACATCAGAACAGTCTTTACTCACTCTTTTTTCCCTGGTCAATCAGAAATCACCGATAAACAACTCTTGGCTATCGTTGCTCAAACTATGGATCATAATAACGCTAGAGAATGGTATTACGCTCTCATGGATTATGGCGTGCACCTTAAAAAAGAACTGCCACGCATTAATGCTGCAAGCAAACATTACACCAGCCAATCAAAGTTTGAAGGATCGAAGAGACAAGTTCGAGGTCTTATCATTAAAGTATTAACACAGCTAGAAAAAATCGAATATCAAGAATTAATCGAAATAATTGATTTTCAAATACCTACAAATACTCATGACAGGCATCAAGTCATAGCAGATCTCATTAATGAAAAAATCATCTACCAATCCCGCAACATTTTATCTCTATAATTAACTATTCTATCAATCATGAATTTGCTTAAAAAGCCCTCTTCTATTACAATGTTTGTATTAGGTGTGGAAGAATTAGTTTTTAAACAAAGGACAATTATTATGAAAAAATCTTTTATTATCAGCATGGTTTTATTAGTTGGTGTAAGTTTAACAGAAGCTAAAAATGCTTTTGTTCCTTACTACATGAGAAATACAGATTCATCTAAGGTAGATGCTGTAAAAACAGATCGAGCTTGTGGTAGTTGTGACTGTGGAGACGATTCAAGCAACGGAGTTATAGAAAATCCACTTGCTCAACAAAAATACATCGACTTAACAGTATCTAAAATCGAATCAGCTCGAACACTTTGTGGTTGTGGATGTGACGATGGCGATGACATCGATATGCCAGCTAAATAGTTTTTAAAAAAAGAGTAAGTGTAGCGCTTAGTTATGCTTACTCTTTTTTTGTGCCTTACATTAATTTCAATAGCTACGACTAATAATTTTTATGAAAAATAATTTTCTTATTTCGCTCATGTTATTTTTTGCATCAATAAATCCGTCCATTATTTTTTGCTCTCAAAGTGAACCTTCAATTTCGGAGGGTGAAAGTGCCAGCTCTTCAGATGAAGAATCTGAAAGTCTCCTCAGAGCTCGTTTAATAAAAGATGAAGATAGACAAATTGATTTACTTCTAGCAGATCCTCCTGAAAGCAATGACAATCCAAAAATTGGCTTACTTAATGAAGGCAAAACAGTAAAAGAACGCTTTGTAACAAGCTTATCTAGCCTAATCTCAATAGATGCGAAGGAAGAGCCTCAAAGGTTTGTACACCACATACGGGTTATAGAAAACTGCCTTGCTGTGAACAAATTCTGGAGAGATAACTATAAAAGAAAAAACCCAAACCTACCAACACCTCTTCCGCTCGTAGATGAATTTATAAAGTATAAGTATACAGGTAAAATAAGAATGACATTCGCCCCTCGCCCTGGCTCTCCAGTGCGCGATTACATGAATGTTACTTACTTTACCCCCTTAGCAATAGCTATTGATCAAAGAAACCCACGCCTTGCACAAACGCTCCTTAATCACGGAGCAAACCCAAATGAGGGAGTTATCGACTATCATAGCCATGAAATAGACACCCCCCTTAATATCCCCTGTGAACAGTATGTTGGTAGTGCACATGATTACTACTGCCAAACAGGCTGCATTAATCTTCTACTGGAAGCTGGTGCTGATGTAAATGGTTATAGTGGTTCTGGGCGCAGACCCTTACACAGTTTGATGGTCCCACGTGGCGGCTATGAAGACAGAACCTTTAGAACAGAAACAACAAAAAAATTAATAGCAGCAAAAGCAGATCCTATGGCTATAGATATGGGTTGTTGCGCTAGCGTTATGGATTTAGCTTATAATCATGACAATCAAGAAGCTATTAAACTCTTTGAAGGTGTATTGAAAAGAAAACCAGAAAAGCTTAAGTACTTCACCGAAAGAGCCATTCATAAACTGAAATATAGCGGATCACCTAGAAAAAGACAGCGCGCAATAAACCTGCAAGAGTCGGAAAAAAAACAGCGTACAAAGTAAACTAATTTCACAAAGAAAATTCTCATGATAAACACGTCACTTCTTTTACTCGTACTCTTTTTTTCATCAACAAATTCGTCCATTATTTTTTGCTCAGAAGATGAAACTTCAATTTCGGCAAGTGAAGATGATGACCGTCGCTTTGATACAATCACAAGAGAGCATGAAAACGAAGCTATAAACTTATTTACATCAGACCCTTATGGTGCAAACAGTCAGGAAATCGGGTTTCTAGATGATGATAAAACTTACAGTGAAAACTTTAAGCATGCTCTCGTCGATCTTAAAAACCATGCTTATAAAAACCAAAAACAAATTGAAAAATACACACAACGCATAAAAAACTGTCTTTCTATCGATAGATATTATCACAAACTACATAAAGAAAAACTTCAACAAAAACCAACCTCTCCTTTACTTGTAGACCAACTTATAGAATACGGAGAAGACAAGCACTCTCCTTATAAACCCTTCGTGCAAGGTAAAAACTATTTATTTTATACTCCCCTAGCAATTGCTTGCGACATAGGCCATACATACATGGTAAAGCAATTCCTTGACGCCAAGGCAAATCCAAATAAAAGAAGCATGAACGCTCATGATTACTTTCTAATAAAACATTTGATCGATAATAAAATGATTTCCATCGAAGGTATTGCTGAAATAGATGCGCATTATTACCCCGCAATACAAAGTCAGCTTGAAGCATCAAAAAGTCTTCATATAAAAAAGTTTAAAGATGAAGGTGTATGGTTTTCCCAACAAGACGCACCTCTTCACATAGTTTGTGAATCAGATATTTATGGCACTCACGATTACTATCGCGCTATAGGTAATATTAAACTCCTACTGCAAAAAAGAGCTAATGTAAATCTTCAAGGAAAAAATGGCGACACCCCATTGCATCGGGCAGCCAAGTCTAATTTTTATAAATTTAAAGAAAATAAAACATTCGCTATTCAAGCAACAACAATGCTTTTAGCTGCTAAAGCAAGCCCTTTAGTTAGAAATGATGATGGCGATAGCGCCATAGATTTAGCAAGAAAAACAAACAAGCCAGAAGTGGTTCGATTACTTAACGATTCATTAAAAATGAAACCGCAAAAGCTTGATGAATTCGCACAAAAATTAGAAACTCACCTTAAACTCAAAGCGCAACGCATAAAAATGATTCAAGAATTAGCGCCAAAACCAACCAACCCAAACAAATACAAGGGACAATTCAACCGAGTTGTGTCAGAAATTAAACGATCTAAAGAATAGAAAACACCTTACTGAGCCAATTTCATGAAAAACAAACTACTTCTTTTTATGCTATTTTTTGCATCAATAAATCCGTCCATTGTTTTTTGCTCAGAAGACGAAAATGATAATGAGAATAATTATAATGAAATTTTAAACAACATTATAAACGACGATGAAGATAAAATTTTACAACAATGGTTAAAACAACGATTTAAAAACTGTCATCCACCTAAATCTAATAACTTTGTAAATCCTTATGAAATAGGAGTTTTGGATGAAGGATGCAATTTACAAAAAAGTTTTTATGAAGCTCTCAATGGTCTTAGAGAGTCTCTTTACTGCAACAGAAGACGCCATGAGCAATCTATCAAACAAATAACAAACGGTCTTGCTATAGAACAATTTTATCGAAATCAATATCAAACTAATCATCGAAACGAACCACTACCAAATTCAGCTTCACATCAATTGGTAAAGTACAGAAGCTCACCTTGCTACCCCTTGTCAATCGTTAGCGAATTAGGTTTTCCATATCTTGTGAAAAAGTTTCTTGATGCAGGAGCAGATCCAAATAAAAGAAACCCAGATGATAACACACCTCTTCACGCGCTCTGTGATTCATCTGATGCTAAAGGCTCTTGGAATTATAATCTATGTATACATCTACTATTACAAGCAGGTGCTGACTGTAACAGTCAAGGCAAACATGGTCGTACTCCGCTAGGACTCATAATTATTGAGAAAAGAAAAGAAAAAGTCCTAAGTCAACTCGTAAATAGATTATTAGCAGCTGGCGCTGATCCATTAATAAAAGACAATGAAGGTTATAATGCAATATCTATTGCAAAATTAGTTAAAGATAAAAAAGTATACAAACTTTTAAATGACTCATTAAGAATGAAATTGAGTAAGCACCTTGAGTTTAAAGAAAAATTAGAACCTCACCTTAAACTCAAAGTGCAACGCATACAAGAAATCCAAGAGGAAGCATTGGTAAATCAACATCGATATAAAGAACAATTCAATAAAGTTATGACAGAAATAAAACAGCCTAAAAAAATGTAAAAAATAAAAACTTTTATAATTTTTGTGCTTGTCGTTTTGCAAAACTAAAATCATATGCCCGGTCATAATGATCAAGCAGCATAGCGCAAAAACCTGTACGGTCATTTATTTCAAGTAGCTCCTGAGCTTCATTACATCGCTGAGAACCTAGATGCTTTTGTAATGCCTGCACAGCTTGCTGTAAGTCTTGATTCGTACATTGCTGATACTCTTGCATTAACAAGGCAACGCGCTCTTCTTTTGTTTTTTCTATCAACTGATACGGCGCCTTGCGCATTTGCTCCCACAATCCAGTTGGTAACATAGCATTTCCAACGTACCGGCTTTCATCTTCTATCCAAACTTGTTGAGCTGCATCAAACGAAGATATCAGAAATCCTAAATCGTTTTCGAACTGTTCCTGTGTTGGTTGTTGTTGACCAATGCCGCCGAAAACAGAGCCTTTATGGCAAGCGAGCCCTTCAAGGTCTATAACCTGTTTACCCTGCTGCTGATATTCATGTAGCAATAACGTTTTACCTGTTCCTGTTTTTCCACTTAAAACCGTTAATTTTAAAGGCCGAGAAAACTGCTCTAACGCAAAGTTTCTGTAAGACTTGTAACCACCCTCTAAAAGAAAAACCTGATACCCAGAAGTATCTAACAGCCAAGCAAAACTTCCGCTTCGCATACCACCGCGCCAACAATAAATAAAAACCGTTTTCTTATCTGTAAGTTTTTGCACGCCCTTCACAAAACTAGCTAGCTTTGGTCCAACAAGTTCCAGTCCTTGTAGCACAGCTTGTTGCTTGCCTAGCTGCTTATACAAAGTACCTACAACGGATCGTTCATCATCGGTAAACAATGCTATATTCTGAGATCCAGGAATATGACCCTTTTGGTATTCAAGCGGAGACCGAACATCAATAATCAAACTGTCAGATGATTGCGATAAAAAATCTAAAATCGAAACTCGTTGTATCATACTTTGTTCACGTTTTTAAAGGGGGTAAAATTGACAAGAAGGCTTGTCAAACCTCACTAATATGATATCGTTAATGCACAGAAAAAGAAAGAAAACATCTTAAGATCACGCCTTTTATTTCTTGCTCATTTTTCGAAAATCAAGAGACCTTCCAAGCTAAAAAACTAAACTTAAAATGCGGAATACTATAATCATGTCGAATAAATCTCCTGTTTTTATCATCGATGGATCATCATTTTTATACCGTGCCTACTATGGAATGCGTCCACTACAAACAACACAGGGCATTTCTGTTCAAGCAGTTTATAGCTTTTGTCGCATGATACGAAAGTTAATCAAAGATTTCGACATTGAACATATTGTTATTGTTTGGGATAGCAAAGGCAAAAATGTCAGACATGAAATTTTCCCTGAGTACAAAGCAAACAGACAGCAAGCGCCTCTTGATCTCTTCGAACAAAAGGAGTTGATTCTAGAATTTCTTAATGATATTAAAATGGAGCAATTAGCCCAAGTTGGTATCGAGGCCGATGATTTAATTGGATCTCTCGCAAAGAAATTTAATGATGAAGGCAACCCTATCATGATCGTCAGTGGCGATAAAGATTTGGCGCAAATCGTTACCAATGAATCAATAAAAATATTCGATGCATTCAAAGAAAAAACATTTGATGAACAAGCTTTGGTTGAACTATACGGATTTCCTTTAAAAAAACTTCCTTTTTATTTTTCTATCTTAGGTGATGCTTCAGATAATATTCCTGGAGTTAAAGGTATTGGTAAAAAAGGCGCTACAACTCTTGTCACACAGTTCGAAAGTTTAGATGACCTCTATGCAAACATCGATAAAATCGACAAAAAGCGTACCAAAGATTTACTTTCAGATCAAAAAGAAAACGCTTATTTAAGTTTAAAACTTTTCACACTTCAAGATTATCCAACAGCGACAGAGCTAAAAGACACTCTTTTTGACCCAGCAAATTGGGACTTTGCAGTTCCTATTCTCAAAAAATTAGAATTCAGAACACTTGTTGCTGATATAGAAAAAAAAAGTCCTACGCCGCCACCAGCTAATCCAGAACAACAAGGCTTATTTGAACAAACTCGTGAATTTTTACATGAAAAATATAATTTTGCTCTTGTTAACAACTTGCAGGATCTATTAAAAGTTTGCTCAGAAATCACAAATGCTGGATGCTTTGCTATCGATACCGAAACATCTGGTCTCGATCCAATGAGTAATCCATGTGTAGGAATCTCTATTGCGATCACACCTGGCACAGCATACTACATTCCCTTTGGTCATCAGACAGAAGAGACTCAATTGTCTTTACAAGAAATTAAAAACAACCTTGCCTCAATTTTTGCGAATGAAGAAATTAAAAAATTCTTACATCATGCAAAATTTGACCAAGTTGTTTTACATCAAATTGGATTGCCTCTTGCTGGAGTTTCTTTTGATACCTTGATTGCTGCAAGCTTACTTGTAAAAGATTGGCAAAAGAAAGGTCTAAAATCTTTGTCAGAGTTTTACTTTGACGAAACAATGCTCAACTTCGAAGAAACTATGAAAGCTCACAAAGCTAAAGATTTCTCAGAAATTCCTCTTGGTTCAGCAACTAACTATGCTGCTGCAGATGCACACCAAACATTAAAACTTCAGCATTTATTTCAGGCCGAGCTGGTCAAGCAAAACCTAAACACTCTTTTCTATGAGATCGAAATGCCCGTCAATGAAATTTTAGTTGCTATGCAACTCGAAGGAATTTATTGCGATGCAACAATTTTAGAAAAATTAGAAAAATTAGTAACTGCAGATATTACAAAAATTGAAGCCGATATTTTAGTTTACACTGATGGCCCAATCAACCTAAACTCTCCAAAGCAGATCAAAGAGCTTTTATTTGAAAAACTTGAATTACCAACACAAAAGAAAAGTGCAAAAAACACTGGCTATTCAACAGACGCTCAAGTTTTAGCAACGCTTGCAAAAGTTCACCCTGTTCCAGGCTTACTACTTAAATATCGTGAGCTATTCAAACTAAGAAGCACCTACATCGAGAGCTTACCAACATACATCAACACAAATACACGTAAAATACATACATCGTTCAATCAAGCATTAGTAGCAACTGGACGGCTTTCAAGCTCAAACCCAAACTTGCAAAACGTTCCGACAGGAGACCTTGGTTACCCATTAGATATTCGTGGAGCATTCAAATCCGAAGAAGAACATGTTTTCCTCGCGGCCGATTATTCTCAAATTGAACTACGAATCTTAGCACACATGTCACAGGACGAAACTTTGAAGCAAGCCTTCATGAACAACCAAGATATTCATACGCAAACAGCTACAAGGCTATTTGACGTCCCCCATGAAGAAATAACTCAAGAGCAGAGAACTGTTGGTAAAACCATTAACTTTAGTATTTTGTACGGTCTCACACCATTTGGATTATCAAAGAGTCTTGAGATTCCTTACAAAGAAGCTCAAAAATATATTTCTACCTACTTTGAACAATATCCGGGTATCGTTAGTTGGATGGACGAAACAATCGAACTAACAAAGACTCATGGTTACACACAAACACTATTTGGTAGAAAGCGACACGTTCCTGGCATTTATGAAAAAAATAAAAATCTGTATGAATTTGCAAAGAGAATTGCTATTAACAGTCCTATTCAGGGAACTGCTGCAGAAATTATGAAAATAGGCATGATTAAGTTACAGGCAAATTTAGATGCAGAAAACCTACAAGCAAAAATTTTATTACAAATTCATGATGAATTAATTTTATCAGTTCCAAAATCACAAATAGAAGAAACTCAAAAAGTTGTTCTGGAGTCTTTAGAATCTGTTGTCGACTGGGAAATACCTTTAACAGTACAAATCAAATCTGGAAAAACTTGGCAGGAAGTTACCAAATAAAGTAACATCCCCATATTAAATTCAATTTTTTTTAAAATCTAGGTAATTATAACTATATTTAATTGCCTAGATTTTAACATCTAACATTCCCTTGTTTGCCTTGTTCTAAGGTAAACAATATCTATTTCCCAACATCTCATGTACATAGAAACAGCATTATCGCTTCAAATAAAATATCTTTACGACTAAAAACTATTGAATTCAGCAGTGTTTATTTTCTAAACTAATTACATGCTGTAACATTCATGCAGTTTTTACATAGGGGAGTAAATATGAAAAAAATAATAATGGCATTGCTACTTGCGACGAACCTTCAAGTAACTTCATCAGACAATGCTCAATCAAAACCACAAGGCATACCAATATACAAGACAATATTTGTTAATGGTCGTGTGAATCCAGTTCAACTTATTATCACTGATTCTAAAAACAAGGATTCCTATCTCTCCGTTGGAGCAGGCAGGGAACATGCCTTTACACACCAATCTCAACAATTAAAAAAAGTAATCTGTTCTGAAAAGCTTGCTCCGAAAGTTACATTAAGCCAGACCGACTTAAATACCTACGCAGCTTTTGTATTTAATATTGCACGACTCGAGAAATATCACTTTATCTCAGAGCAACAAAAAGTAGCAGCTCTCAAGCATGCTCGTGACACAAAAAACAAATCATTGTTTGATGAAATATCTGAAAAAACTATCTATAATCCATAAAGCATAGCCATGTTGTACTTCATGGCTGAAAACAGAAAACTTTGCTTGCTTTTATCATCTTATATTTTACTATAATCTCTAATCATTTGATTATCTAAAAAAGAAGAGATAGAACCATGAAGAATTTTCTTATGCTCACAGCAATGTTAAGTCTTTCTAACTTTGCTATTAACGCTGATGAATTTAAAGTTAGTAATAAATTTAAAAGCCAAATTTATGTAACTGTCATGTCAGGAGATGACATGGAAAACACCTTAATCAATGGTAATGGAACGTCATCCATTGCCTACGATGAAGATATTGATAAAATCATCATCAATTTTCAGCAGCCTGGAGTTGCTCCAATTACAATCTCTAAAGATAAAATTCCAGCATTTTTCAAATTATTAACAATCTTTGCATCACGCAAAATATCATTATCATAATCCTGTCGTTTAAAAATGATGCAAAGGAATATTAAAACCATGAAAAAAATATTATGGGTCTTGCTCAGTGTTATGCATTTTCAAGCTGATGCAAATGTAAAAGTGTTCATTAATAATTCTTCAAAGTGTTTTCTCGTCCGAGTTTATGATGAAAAAAACAATGCTACAGCCCTAACCCTTGATCCGGGAGAGTTGCAAGACTTGTTTCTGCAAGCAGAAACCATTGATAAAATCATTATTCAAAACGATAAAAATAGCTCTCAGCCTCTTGCGGGTATGACGCGACATGTTTTAAGAAAAGAAACATCTGCTATCAATGACAATATGGTATTCATTATTAGCCAAGATGCTTCAGTTAAAATGTATAAAGGAACAACGAGTCGTGATGAAGTTTTACGTAAGGTAGATGATGCTTACATCAAGAATTCTAAGCTACCAACAATAGATTTATCTATTCATACCATCAAAACGGATCAACCCTGGACAATGCAAAACATTAATTATAGTGTCAAATCAGACAAAAGTTTCTTATGGTCGATAGAGTCGATATTTTCATAAACATAAAAATATATAAGCTCTATTCTTTACAAGAATTTAGTGATTGACTTTTCCTTGGTTACAAGGCACAATTGAAATTGTAATGTGTGTTTTTCACGCTACAATCAGAGTTGAATAAATAAGAATTTAATGTAAGGACTACACGATGGCAACCAGTAAAGCCGGCGGTTCCACCTCGAACGGCCGGGATAGTCAAAGCAAAAGACTTGGTGTTAAGCTTTATGGCGGACAGCAAACAAATCTCGGACAAATTATAATTCGTCAACGTGGCACAAAGTACCATGCAGGAACTCTTGTTGGTCACGGTAAAGATGATACCTTGTTTGCACTAGCAGCAGGCGTAATTAAGTTTCGCAAGGGAAGAAAAAACAGACAATACGTTTCTGTAGTTCCGAACCTTGTTTAATCGCTAATTTTTTTCAGCAGATCTGTATTTTTTATTTTTAAAGTTAGAACCTAAGCCTTTGGAGAGTATAATGGTCCACTTTTCACAATATCGCATACACACAGCGTTATTATCTGTACTTCTTGTTATTGCCGGTATCACAGCTTATATTTTAAATGGAGGCTTTCGATATAGTGTAGACTTCACGGGAGGAACAGATATAAGAATGCGATTTGAAAAACCAGAAAATACTTCTGCGATTCAAAAAGCTATTCATGATGAATGGAAAGGTACCGTTTACAATATCATTGATGCTAATGAAATTATCATTAGAATCCAAGATACTCCTGAAACAACTGAGAACTTAGATCAAAAAATACAGGCGACAGTAGATGCAGTTTCTACTGACAATCCTGGAGCGATTTTACAAAAAAACAGTTTAAGTAGCGCGGTTGGTGATACTTTAAGGTACTCATCAATCAAAGCTATGATCATAGCTCTTCTATTAATGCTTTTATATATTGCATTTAGATTTGAGTTTGCATTTGCTTTAGGGGCTGTTGTTGCATTACTTCACGACCCAATCGCTGTGCTATCTGTTTTCTTGTTTATTAATCGTGAGATTTCAATAGATGTTATTGGTGGCTTGCTAGCAGTTATTGGCTACTCCATTAATGACACCATTGTTATTTTCACTCAGATTAGAAAAAATTTGAAAACAATGAAGGGTCAACCAATTGCAACAATTGTTGACACAAGTATCAATCAAACACTGCGTAGAACAATTCTAACAAGTGTTGCAACAACGCTTGTTGTTGGGTCAATGTTCATTTTCGGTGGAGATGCTATTCGTAGTCTTTCACTAGCGATCCTTGTTGGTATCCTAATTGGAACCTACTCTTCAATCTTTATTGCAAGCTCAATAATGATGTGTTTTTACAAAGAAAATAAATAAATTATAAATAACAGTTTATAATTTTTCCCAGAAATCTATTACAGACAGTTCAAATAGTCTACTTAGACTATTTGAACTGTCTGCCTAAAAACCTTTTATTACGGATAACAATATCTTGCAAAATCCTAAAGAAATCAAGCGGCCTCGCCCTGTGCCTCATTCACAAAAAAAATACCCTCATCCTCAAGAATTAACACAAAAAGACATGCTTGAAATGATCACGCATGATCTTAATTTTTCAGCAAAGCGTCTTGGTATCATTGGATCGAGCATGATGACAAAAGACAAACTCATCAATGTTATACTTGAGCGACAGAAGTCACCAGAAAAATCTGTTTCTGTTTCTGGCGTACTTGAAAAACTTCCCGATGGTTTTGGATTTTTACGATTTCCTGAATACGATTACGTTTCTGGTCCAGATGATATCTACGTATCCCCTGCTCAAATTCGTCGACTAAACCTACGCACTGGAGACACTGTTTCTGGTGATGTTCGCCCTCCAAAAGAAAACGAAAAGTACTTTGCATTACAATCAATTGTAAATGTTAACGGTCAAGAACCTTCGAAAACAACAAGTCGTATCGATTTTGAACGATTGACTCCATTGCACCCTGACGAAAAATTCAAACTTGAATCTCAGCCAGATTTCATATCAACTCGAATTATGGATATATTTACTCCAATCGGTAAAGGTCAACGTGGCCTTATCGTTGCTCCGCCTAAAGTCGGTAAAACTGTTCTTATGAAAGAAATAGCAAGAAGCCTTTTAGCTGAAAATGAAAATATATATCTGATTGTTCTTTCTATTGATGAGCGACCTGAAGAAAAAACTGACATGAAAAGATCAATCATGAGTGAAAATTCTGAAGTTGTCAGCTCAACTTTTGATGAATCTCCAGAACGACATGTACAAGTTGCTGAAATTGTTCTTGAAAAAGCAAAACGATATGTTGAATATGGAAGAGATGTTGTTATTCTTCTCGATTCAATAACACGTCTTGCACGAGCATACAACACAATTGCTCCGACATCTGGAAAAGTTTTAACTGGTGGTGTTGACGCAAATGCTCTACAGCGGCCAAAACGATTCTTCGGTGCTGCTCGTAATGCAGAAGAAGGCGGATCTCTTACAATTATTGCAACTGCATTAATTGAAACAGGTTCAAAAATGGATGAAGTTATTTTCGAAGAATTTAAAGGTACCGGTAACATGGAACTTCACCTTACTCGTAAATTATCTAATCGTCGTACCTACCCAGCATTTGACCTTATTCCTTCTGGAACTCGAAGAGAAGATCTCTTGCTTTCAGACGAAGAACTTAACCACTCATGGGTATTGCACAAATTCTTATCAACGATGAACGTTGTTGAAGGAATGGAATTCCTTATCGGAAAAATGAAAAGCACAAAAACTAATGATGATTTCTTTGCAACAATGAGCAAAAAAAACATTAACAGTAAGCACGATTAAAAATATAAAATAGTATTTCAAGTAAAAGAAGGTGAGTTTAATACTCACCTTCTTTGCTATCATCAACTTCATTGGTTTCACAAAAGTCCTTACAATAGAGCACTTACCTCTACGCACTTCATAGAACAATTGCATCACAAATAAAGTTTATGCTATTACTCATTTGTAATATTTCAAATTCAAAAAACAGACATCCTATGATTTATTTTAAAAAAATTATATTAATCTGCTATCTAACCTCATCAACTTTTTATATAAAATCCAGTAACGAACCTATAAAGCCATCTATCATAACGCTGTTATGCTGCTCATGCTGGTTTCATAAAAATGCTGCTACTATTTACACATCTTCATCAGGCAATAGTTTTAAAGAGAATCGCTTTGCCATTCACAAAACAAAAGAATTATATACAAAAAAGCACATGGAAAAGCTAATCAAATCACATAGAAAGAAAATCAAAGAACTAACACAGCACAATGACAGCCTTTCAACAGAAAAAACTAATAGTTTGAGAATTATTCAAGACTTACAACATCAATTAAATATGCAAAAAAACTTAGCAATTCATCTACAAAATGAAAAGCTACAAAAACATAAAATAAAAAAATATTCTACCAGCTCTTTCATTAGAACAACTCAAGCAACTCAATAGAAATCAACAGTGAAAACAAACAATCGACTACAAACACCCTAGGACCTCTTTCACTTTTTTCAAAAAACTGTTATTGTGTATTTGTAACTATTAACACGCTTTTAACGAAAAAAATTTATGAGTCATGCAAAAAAATGCCTACTTATACTCTTTTTCATGCTGCCAATAGCTATTTCAGCAAGTGATCGACCAAAAAAGTCCTTCTTGAGTTATCTAAACTTATGTAGCTCTGGAGCTGCTGTTGCTACAAGCGAAACTGACTCTACAACTATACTTTCAATTGAAACTAACTCTTATACAAGAACAGGCCTATATGTTTCTATAAATAGCCATGAGAATGCTATAAGAAACGCCAAAAGCTTTATTGTAAAAGAAAAAGGGAGCTTAGCATTTTCTACAGAAATCCCTAACAACAAGCTATAACAAAAATTAAAGAAATGTTTAAAAACAAACCCTGAAACATCTTTAGACAGCGAAACATTGCAGAGAATCCTTGAAGAGCAAAGAAGAGTATTAACGAATGCAAACGCAATTGTTAAAAGTCTTGGAAAAGACCCAGACAGCTTCTCAAAACATGCTATAAAAAGATCTAAACCAAATTTCAACAAAGTCAGCGATGGCATTTTTCCAGAAGAAACTAACTATTGCTGCTTTTTTAGATAAAAATTATAAACGTACTTAATAACGGAAAAAAATACATGAAAACAACAAATACGATCCTCTTAACGCTTTGCTTAACATTGTCAGTAATTAGCAATGCTAGCAACAAACCAGAAAAGAAATTTTCTATTTCTTCTATATTTTCATCTTGCTTCGACAACTCTGCGGTAATTGATCCCATAATTGAAATGTCCGCTGGAAATAAAAGCCCTGAAGTTACCACTAAAAGTATGACAATAACTCACTCAAATAATAAGGAAAGCCTAGGTCAAAGGAATTTTGAAGAAGAGCTCACTCAAGCTAGAAAAGGGCACCAGGCGCAGATAGACCTTGTTAAAAAAACACAAGAGCTTCTGTATAAAAAACAACTAGCCCTAGCTGAGATAAATCATGATAAAGATCTAGCGCAAGCTCAAAAAGAGCATGCAGCGCTGATAGCAATAGCTAGAGTAAGAGATAACAAAAAATATCAAGATCAACTAACTCAAACACAAAAGCAACACAATCGAACGATAGATCAATACAGTCGCCAAGCTAACGATATAATACGCATTAAAGAAATGGTCATAAAGGAGCAAAGTGATAGGTTGGACAGTGCAGTAATTATGCTTAAATTTTTGGAAGTAGACCAAGACACTTTAAATAAGCATATAGGACTCCGCCCAAGAGCTGACTCTGAAGAATCATTCCAATAATTTTAAAAAATAGCTAAACTTAAGTCATCAAACTTATCTTGCTCTGCTTTAAAATTGCCAACGTAGGCGATCATTCCAGCATTGTCAGTGCATAATTTTGGAGATGGACAAAAAAGTTGAATCTTTTTTTTATCACAAAATGACTGCAGCTTTCTTCGTAAATATTTATTACATGCAACACCACCTACAAATGAGATCGCTTTTATTTGTGGGTATTCTTTTAGTGCCAATGCTAATTTTTTTTCAAAAATATCGCCCATACAAACAAGCAATGAACTTGCAACCTGCTGCTGGAAAAAAATATCATCTGATTTTAAAAACTTTTTAGATTTAAGATCATAAGCATCTCGTTTTACCAGGTCATACAAAATTGATGTTTTAAGCCCAGAGAAACTAAAATTCAAGCCAGGCATCGACCCTCGAGTATATTTAAAGAAATCTTGGAAGTTTACCTGCTCTGCAAGCTTTTCTATTACGGGTCCACCGGGATAAGCAAGATTCATCATCTTAGCGATTTTATCGAAAGCTTCACCCGCTGCATCATCAATTGTATGTCCAATAACAACATACTCTCCAAATCCCGTTACGAGGTATAATGAAGTGTGCCCACCAGAAACAGTTAAACATAAAAAGGGGAACGGAATATCATTCTCTATACACGCAGAATAAACATGACCTTCTAAATGATTCACACCAATTAATTTTTTATTTTCTGCAAAGGCAAGTGCTTTCGCGTAAGAAAGACCAATCATCAACGCGCCTGGAAGCCCTGGCTTGCTCGTCACAGCGATGACATCGATTTGATCAAGACGTAACTCTGCAGCATCTAAAGCTTTTTTAACTATGATGCCAATTTGTTCCATGTGAAGACGAGATGAAAGCTCTGGAATTACTCCACCATGCCATGCATGCAAATCAACTTGTGAGTAAAGTTCATTTGAGATCAGTCCTTTTTCTGAGTGATAAATGGCAGCGCCAGTTTCATCACACGAAGATTCAATTCCTAAAGTCAGAAAATTTTTCATTTCTTGTAATACCCTAATCTACAATTTTAAAAATCAATCACTGCACTATGATTTTAGTGTAAGAATTGTTTTGCTCTCAATTTTAGTCATATTTTTTATATCATGCTCATGAACAGTAGCAAAATCGAGTGATACCATACGTGCTTCTGCAATTGCTCGGGCAATGTCTTGCTCGCTTATTGTTTTTTTCATAATAATATTTGGTAGCAACCTAATGTTACTATGCAGCGGCCACGGCTTCACCTCTAGCTCTTCAACATAATCTGCATTAAACAAGAAAACGATTGTATTATCTGGTACTTTTCGATCTTCTAGTAAATTTTCTTGAGTAACTGACCACAAACACCCGTCAATTTTACTGTTTTCATTTCTCTGTCGAGCTCCTGATAAAGTATAAAATTTATAAGGTACAGCTTCTGGAACATGTAAATATGTCACCGTGTTGCTATATGATGCAAACTGAGGACGAGAGCAGATTAATAAGTGAAAGCGCTGAGTAGACTTAGCTTCGCTTAACGTATACGGAACAATTCTCACCAACTCTTGTTTTGTAGAAACCTGTTGACCGATTCTTCTTGGTTTTTCATCACGATTAATATCAAGTTGAAGCTTATTGCCTTTGTAGTATAGGCACAAATCTGGATTAACACCTGTATTGAAAACAACACTACCAATACATAATGCCATCGGCTCTTCATATTCAAGAACAGATGCTGACGATGGTAAAAACGCCCCCATAATTCCTGCAAAAAGCAGTATATTTGCTTTTATTTTCATAAAATTACCTAAATGTTTTGACTAAGTGCCAATATTTTCATTACTATAATATATATAGTAGTCGAAAAAAAGAAATTTGGTAGCCAAAAGAATTCATCTATGAACATTATCGCTAAAAATAAAAAAGCATTTTTTGATTATGAGATCCTCAGCAAAATTGAAGCTGGTATCGTTTTAACAGGCGATGAAGTAAAAATGCTTCGCTCAAAACACGGATCACTTGTTGGTGCATATGCTGTCATTAAAGGCAACGAACTATTCTTACTTAACTGCAACATCCCCCTTTACGCAAACGCTTTCGACAGAGACGATAAAGCCGCAACAAGATCTAGAAAGCTTCTTTTAAAGCGCTCAGAGCTCAATCGAATCATTGGTGATGTTTCCCAAAAAGGTATAACTTTAGTACCCACTCTTTTATACTTTAATAAGAGGAATTTAGTTAAAGTAGAAATTGGCCTCGCTCGTCATCGCAAAGTTCACGGGAAAAAAGAAGTCGTTAAAGAACGTGATATAGCGCGTGATACACGAAGAGAACTTAAAGATTTAAGATAAGCCTTTTGACCTTACCATATATTATGGTATCCTAAAATTGTGGTAGCAATACCATGTCTTTGAAAATTATGGGGGCGTACTGGCTTCGACGTATTGTTGATCGCTATAGATGCATGTCGAGCTTTCATAGGATACTCGTTAAATAAACTATGAAAACAATAAATGTAAGAAATTATTTTTCTTATGCTTTCTCAGCAATGGTTAATGTTGTGTCTTCTGTAGTAGCGCCTTTGGCGTTCGCGGTGGCCGTAGCTTAAACCGCTGTTTTAGCGCTTGATTAGCGAAACGTATCTATTCGTCAAGCTCTTCTCGTATTATAAAAAATATAGATTTTGCGGAGTAGGTTACTTTGTTTTGTAGCACGCAAATATTACAAAACAGACTTTTTTACAATTCTATGTCTTCGAGGTTGTAATTAAGTATATTCGAAGACTAAACATGTAGTATCCGTAGGGAAACATAGTGCGGACATGGGTTCGATTCCCATCGCCTCCACCATTTTTAGTTATCTTCTAACTGTCTCTGGTTGCTTTTAGCATAATTTCAAATTCACCCCCTAATTTTCTTATTTCAACTTACAAAAATACGCCGCTCTCTACACTTCATGTATAATTGAGGTAATCTATCGACAGTGGAGCACTCAACTGCAATACTGTTAAAAATAAACATTGTCTAAGTCTATAATTTTATAGAGGCCAAAAATGAAGGTGAAACTACTACCTATCATACTTTTATCGTCATTCGCACTTTTTGCAGATAATTTTCGCAACGAACTCATTATTCCAGGGGTTAATATTAATAACCCGTTCTGGGAATTTTCATATCAATCAATTGCACAAAAAGAAGAGGGTTTGTTTGCAGAGCTTGTAACAAAATGGAATAAAAACATCGATAGAATATGGACAAACCTTAACTCAAAAGTTAAAGGGGATATCAATGTTTCTGCTCAAGAAATTCAATACTACCTTAATGAAAAAAACTTTGTTGATGCATACACCAATTACTGTAAGCACTTGTACGGAGAATGCATGACTGAAGAACTCTCTCAAGAAATCGACCCAAATGTTCTAAACTTCATTCAACTAAAACTCTCTTATCTGAAACTCAAGAAACCCGTGAAAATATATGAAAAACATGACACATCTCTACTAACAGCATCATTTGGTACAGATAAAACACATTATAGTCTTATTTTAAATGGGAACGTTTACACACCTGAAAAAGTTATAGAGCTTTATGAATCAACTAAAACAAAGGAGTCTCTTTATCACATCGAATCACACACAAACCTTCACAGATCTCAGGTAATAGAAACTTCTAACCTATTGCACCTTGGCATAGCTCAAGCAACATCAAACATCTTTCATCAAAATGATTTTTTCGCAAAGCTTTTAGGCATACTTCTTTACAACAAAAAGCATATTTCAAAAGAAACACAAATTTACGGCACTGATTACGTTCAATTCCAATCATATCTAGAAGCCTGTTTGCAGTCGAAAAACCCTCTTGAAATTGCTCTTTTTTTAGAAGCCAAATTAACTAACTTAAATCAAGAGTTCATTTTACTATGGCGCGAATTGATACAGGACATAAGAGATTGTTATGACCCTGAAGACCTCAGGGCCTACGAAACCGTATCGCTACAAATGCGCAGAGCCGCACTCTACAACAATAATGAATAATTTTTTATTATTTCCACTTTACATATCCCAGGCAAAGACAGCCTGCCATAGGCCTCACTTTTTTCGTAGTTGAGCGACCTAAAACAAGAGCAGCTTGGACAACATTCCTCTTTAAAGGGCTGGTGCAAACTAAACATTCATCTTTAGCTGGAATTTCTTTTCTAGTCACAGCGTGACTCTCAAGAGCTCTACTGTAAAACTCTTCATCCCACTTTGCTGAAAAACAAGCTCCGTTCTCAGCAACTTTACATTGAGAGTTCAAACAAGAAGAGACCTTATATTTTTTACAAGAAACTAAACATCTTTTATGAAACATTGCGCCACAACATGGGATACGTAAAACCTTATTCGAAGTCGATTGAAACGGTGCTGAGGGTACACATGTTGCATGAACCTCTTGAAGATTGTCATCAACATACTGCTTTACACTTTCAAGCATAACCTTTTTAGCTTGAGTGATATTAAATATAGCATCTTTAAATTCCTCTTCTTCAACTATGAAAGTTGACGGAACTTCAGCTCCTAAAATCCTATATTGGCCTCCTTGCTTAGCTTGAATGGCCATCTTCCGACTCACCGGCTCTTTATTAAGGTTACTTAGTTTCATGTTTTTCTTAAGGCTGCTATGAATTAAGTCTTCTATATGAAAAGGAAGTCGACTCTCAGCTTGAGCAGCTTGCTTTAAAGTTTCTACAATATCATCCCTATATTTCTCATAAAATATCCCTAGGCCAATTTTCTTATATTCTTGATGGTGATAAATAAACAATTGACTTAACTCACTACATAAAACATCCCCAGTTCCAATTTCTACCACTGGTACCTGATCAGCAATAGCTGCGGCTTGACGCTCTCTGGACATTCGAACTTGCTCTTTAGTTAACGATTTTTTTATCCCAACCAAAACTTGAGAGTTAGTAGACCCTTCAGAACCATCATCAGAACTGGAGAAATTACTTGAAGCTTGTAAAAAAACAAAATTAAACAATAAACAAAAAACCGTGAGACTCATTTTAAACTTCACACAAACCCTTACTATATAATTTTTTTACTTTTTTATTACTATTTTTGACCAAGCGATTCATGACAAAAATCACACGACTTTTTTCTTGAACATGTATCTAAATATCTTTTTCGACTTTCTGCAAAAACATGTCTATTAATACTCTTGCAACATCCAAGACATTTATTATTGCTATCACTATGAAATGTTGCTTGTAAGCATTTTCTATGAACTTGAGCACGACAACAACTCATCGCCACAGCGGCTGTTGAGGTTCTTGTAAAATATCGCTGTAATTTGTCGCCCACTAATTCTGCAGGAACTTGTATATACTTCTGACCATTACAAGTGACAGATCGTAAAACATTCTTATTAGGCTGAGTTGAGTTGATTAATTTCACTGTTCTGCATGCCTTATAAGAAGACTTTTCACTCCTACCGCCTGGACCACAAAAAGCTTGATCTGTTAAAGTTAAAAGAACAAAAACATTAATATAAAATTTCACAAAGATCCTTCATTAGCTCTATACAAATTTATTATCAGTATATCTATCACGCTAGAAAAAAACAGACAATCTTTCTCAAAATAAAAAACATTATAATTAATGTAAAAGTGCCCCTAAACAAGTTATTCATTTTTAATATTATTTTTAAAAAAACAATCTCTTGATTTTAGAAAACAAGATGAATTAGTTTAAAAGCATCATAAAGCAAAACGCGTGAAGGGTTAGGGGGTTAGACCATGCATGTATCGTTTTGCTTTTTGTTTTGTCAAAAACCTTGAACATCGAGACTTGCAAGCTTCTATAGTTCAACATATTTCTTCTATGTCACAAGATCCACAACGCTCTTCACAAGAAAAATAATTATTTTCTAAGAGCCAATTTCATGACTCTTCATTCTATCTTCAAATTGACGAAGTATGATAAAAAAGCTAAGATATCACCAATATTTGTCAGTTATGTCATTTTTTCATATACAAAAACTCGTTAAGGATTTAGATGAAAACATCAAAATTAGCACTTGCTCTAACTGCTCTTTTTACGAGCTATGCATCAGAAGCTGTAAACATCGTTACTGTTCAAACAGAATTAATTATTAAGAATTCAAGCCGTGGACTAGAAATCCAAAACAAAGTTGCCAAGGAACAAGGAAAGCTAGCAGCTCCATTCCAAGAACTTGAAGTTAAAATTAAAGCCCAAGAAGCTCAACTTATTGAAGAGCAAAAAAACTTAGCTAAAGAAGATGAAGATTTTAAAAATCAAGCATCACTTTTATCTCCAGAAGCTCGTGCTGACAAGTATGACGAATTGCAAAAAAAACATCGTGATCTTGATGAAAAAGTTGCTGACTTCCAACGTTCAATGCGTAAAGCACATGAAGACGCTAAAAAAGTAGACCAAAAGCTTGAAGCTTTCTACAGAAAAGAAATGACTTTGTTTGAGCAAGAAATAAAAAATGTAATCGAAGAAATTTCAAAATCTGAAGGCTGGGATATCGTTCTAGCTAAAGAAGCTGTAATTTTTGCTGGTGAGAAAACAGACAAAACAGGAATTGTTATAAAAGAATTAGATAAAAAAGAAGCTGATCGCGCTGCTATTAAAACTGCATCAAAAAAATAAGCATGCAAAATAGCAATTCTATTCCAAAACTAGAAATTAAAGCTATCGTAGGCCTTGGAAATCCAGGGCCTGCTTATCGTGCAACTCGCCATAATATTGGCTTTCAAATTGTTGATGCGCTAGCTGACCAAAACATGAGCTCTTGGCAATCAAAGCAAAATATGGAAATATGCTCCATAATTTTCAATGACCACAAAATTCTTCTCATAAAACCAATGACCTTCATGAACAACTCTGGAGAAGTTCTTTCATACCTAAAAAAACAGGGGATAATGCAAGAAAACATTCTCGTGGTACATGACGAGCTTGAATTGTCTTTTGGTGTCTTAAAGTTAAAGTTTGATGGGTCAGCCAAAGGGCATAATGGCCTTAAGTCTATCATGTCTCATGGTGGATCAAACTTTTTACGGCTACGCTTTGGTGTTGACAGACCAATTGATCGCAATGAAGTTCCAAATTACGTGCTTGCAACATTTTCAGAATCGCAAGATGTTATTGATGAAAGAATCGATCAAGCAATTAATGTGATCTCTGAGAAGGTCGCTCCTCTTTGCTCTGACTAAATAAGTAAGTCTTGAGAATCTTTAAGACTGTCGATAAGCAAGCCAACTTTTTTATATATAAATTGATTTACGCTTCTCATACTATCTTCGTGAGCTGCTATTGTCGTCGACTTGGCGTACTTCGTAACTCCGTACGTACAAATACTTATCAACATGCCAATAATCATCTTTCTCTTGTTAAACATCTTCACAACAGCCCCTTTGTTACGACGCAACACCTCCACATGAAAACATCATAATGTATTCAAATACCGCAAATCAACAAAGTTATAGATTTTTTATTACAAAAAAAGGCAGGACCTTACAACCTGTAAGACCCCGCTCTTTTTTAAGATACAATCAAATCAAGTTATCGAGACATTAGCCACTCTTTCATTTGACCCTTACAGCTACCTGCTGGAATCTTTCCGCCACCTTGAACTTGTAACGCTTTTCCACCAGACCGCAAATCACAGTTTTCCTGTAACCATGCCTGGAAATCCTTCATAGCAAATTTATGAGAAAATTCCTTTGCAAGAGAACCAATAAACAGCGCCTTACCATCGTCTTCATTAATTACAAAATAAAACCCTGGCTTCTTCGCTTGCATTGCATTAACAATGTCTCTCAAGTTGCTCGCTAATCCAGAAACAACAAGGTAATTACAAGGCATGCCATTAACATCATAAGATTGATCAATCCAGCCACCAATTGATGACTTCCACTGCTCAGATTTAAACTGTTTTACCTGTTGAGTTAAATCTTTAATCTTACTTTGCATTTTTTCAACGGCATCAGTTAAACTATCTGCCTTCACTTTTAAGTCCTGCTCCAACTGTTTCACTAACGTAAAATCTGATTGAGCTAATTCAAGAGCCTTTCCGCCAGTATAGGCGACAATTCGACGTTGACCAGCTGCAAGCGCAGATTCTTCAACAATCTTAAATAGCCCGATATCACCAGTTGCTCCTACGTGCGTACCTCCACATAATTCTGAAGAAAAACCAGGTATAATCACAGCTCGAACAGAATCTGGATTATATTTATCGCCAAAAAATGCAATAATTCCACGATTGGTTGCATCTTTTAAAGTCATATTATCAACACTGACTGGAATATTTTCCCAAATTTTTTGATTTACTAAATCTTCGACTTCTTTAATTTGCTCACCAGACATAGGCTTGTGATAAGTATAATCAAATCGTAAGTAGTCTGTAGTAACAATAGATCCAGCTTGCTTGATTTGCTTGCCTAGAATTGATTGCAATGCCGCCTGAAGCAAGTGTGTCGCTGTATGATTCTTCATTGTGTGTAAACGAACTTGTTCGTCTACCTGCATTTCAACAACATCTCCAAGTTTAATATCCGATGGAGCGATGCAAGAAGTTAGGATAGAATCATCTACCTTCTGAAGACCTAGTAGATCTGTTTTTTGGTCACCAAATGCAATCGTACCCTTATCATCGACTTGCCCACCACATGCAACATAGAATGGATTTTTATCTACAACAAGTGAACAATTTTGACCAGCCTTAACAAAATCAACAAGCTGATTATCGCAAACCAAAGCAGTAATTTTTGATTTCTCATAAGTAGAACTATACCCTGTAAATTCGGTTTTCATCGATGCATCAAAAACAAGATCTTGCTCTGATCTTTTCATCTTTTTTCCAGATCTCTGTCGTTGTTTTTCCATCTCTAACTCAAAACCTTCTGCGTCAACAACACATTCATAATCTGCCGCAACAAGCTGAACAACTTCCAATGGAAATCCATAAGTATCATATAAAGTAAATGCCTGCATTCCAGATACAGTTTTATTTTCACCGTTTTGCTCAATATAACCCTGTAGAATCTGCTTTCCACGGTTTAAATTTTCAGCAAATCGCTCTACTTCTGATGTTAAAACAGCAATTACACGGTCCTTGCTATCCTGCAAGTCAGGATAAAACTGACTCATCTCATCAATTAACAATGAAGCCAACTCTGGAAAAATATTTTTATCTGTTAGCTTTTGAGCAAACAAAGCAGCTCTTCGAATAATCTTACGAATTACATAACCACGACCGTCATTCGAAGGAGCACAACCATCAGCAATTAGTAAAGATGTTGACCGAGCATGATCTAAAAGCACATTAAATGCCGCTTTTATAACACCTGTTGACTCGCTATATTTATAGCCAGTAAGTTCTTCGATTTTTTTTATAGATGGCTTAAATGTGTCAATGTCAAAAACCGACTCTTTTTCTTCCATAACCAAGCAAAGTCGCTCAAGCCCCATTCCCGTATCTATTCCTGTCTGCTTTAATGGTTTGTCTGACCCATTTGCCTGTCGATCATATTGCATAAATACAACGTTCCAAACTTCAAGAAAACGATCGCATCCACATGGAACACCGCAGCTAGACTTACCACACCCAAACTGAGGTCCACGATCGAAGAAAATTTCAGTGCATGGACCACAAGGACCAACATCGCCCATTTGCCAAAAATTATCTTCTCCTAGTCGAGAAATTTTACTTTCAGGAATGCCGATTTCGTCTCTCCAAATTGCATACGCATCGTCATCCGTAAGGTACACTGAAACATAGAGACGCTCTTTATCAAGACCTATTTCTTGTGTTAAAAAATTCCAAGCAAAAGGAATAGCTTCTTTTTTAAAGTAATCTCCAAATGAAAAATTTCCCATCATTTCAAAAAAAGTAAGATGGCGCTGAGTAAATCCAACATTATCCAAATCATTGTGCTTTCCGCCAGCCCTAACACATTTTTGAATAGTTACAGCACGTGAATAACTGCGCTTTTCTTTTCCAAGCAACACATCTTTAAACTGATTCATTCCGGCATTGATAAATAAAATTGTTGGATCTTGAGCTGGAATTAGGGATGAACTTGCAACTTGTTCGTGACCATGTTTCTTAAAATAGTCAAAAAACTTTTGTCGTATATCTGAAGATTTCATAAAGATTCCCTATAGCTTCAAAGCTTGAAATGCTGGTTTCAATTCGTTATAAACCTCTTGCAAATCAACTGAAACGTTTTTAGTTTGACCAATTGTAGTAATAAAACTTGTATCCCCGACCCATCGAGGAACAACATGTAAATGTAAATGCTCTGGAAGCCCTGCCCCGCTAGCTCGCCCTAGATTGAGCCCGGCATTTACGCCCTGTGTTTTTAATATGGTTTTTAAAATAACAACAGACGCTGACATCAACTCCATAAGCTCTGTTCGTGCTGCTTTTGAAAGCTCTTCAATGTTTGCAACATGCTTAATAGGTAGAATTAAAAGATGTCCACCGTTGTAAGGATATAAATTCAAAATAACAAACGCATGCTTTGTCACTTTTAAAACAAACTCATCACTGGCAGGTTCTTCAACTGAAATTTTAGCACAAAAAACACATTCTTTTTTTTCTGAACTGCTCTCTTTTATGCCATGCTTTACATACTTATCTCGCCATGGAGCATATAAAATATCCATTGAAACTCCTGGTAAAAATGTTATGATTTTAATTGATATTGTACCAAATAAAAGATTATTTGATACGGTATTTTAAAGTGAACCTAATAAACTTACTTTAAAAAAAATAAGCAGTCCAACGAATCATAGCCAAGGCGCGTCTATTACTACCAGACAAAGCAAGGGGGAACTCTCAAGATGAGACAAGTATTTTTAAATAAAGGTGCTATAGCTCTCAAAGAAGTTTGTGAGCCAGCACTTAACGATCACTCAATGTTAGTATCCGTATACCACTCTTTAATAATTCCAGAAACAGAACATTCTGCCATTTCTAACTCAAAAAAAGAGACAATTTTTAAAAACATTCCTGAAAAAATAAGAATGATTTTTAATTCCATATCAACAAAGAATATTGAAGGCCTTACAGACCTTGTCAAAAAAAACTTTTACGGAGAAATCAAATCTCTAGGACACTCTTGTTCAGGTAAAGTTATTGCTGTTGGAAAAAAAGTAACGAATTTCCGCGCTGGAGACTATGTTGCTTGCTCTGGCAATGGATTTGCCAATCATGCAGACATTGTTTGTATCCCAGAAAAATTTGCCGTAAAGCTTAAAAACAAGTCCCTTCTGCAAGAGTCTAGTTTTATTGCTATTGGCGCTCTTGCTTTTGATAATGTAAAAAAAGCACAACTTCAAATTGGACAGACAGTTTGTATCGTTGGACTCGATCTTTTAGGTCAATTAACAGCACAAATCGCAAGACTGTCTGGATGCAAGGTAATTGCAATTGATGACAATGAGTTTAATCTAAAAAAAGCTTCTGATCTTGGCGCAACAGCAATTTTACATTCAAACACAGAAAACATAGACCAGCAAGTCAGTTACCTGACAAACCATGATGGTGCGGATTGCACTATTGTCACGAAACATATAGATCAAATGCTCGACAAGGCCATTGTTTTCTCCAAGCAAAAGGGGAAAATAGTCCTCTCTCATCACAAAAAGCCAATAAACCTTGATTATAATCAACTCTACTTAAAAGAAACTGACATCATCAATGTTTCATCACCTATGCAAGATGAACTTTTCATGTCAAATCAACAACTTGACCTGCAAGAAGTATTAACTCCCGCTATGCAGGATCACTGTAAGAGTTTGATTACATTCATTAGTCTTCTAGAAGGAGGTTTGATTGGAACCAAGTCATTAATCACCCACACTTTAAGCATTAATGAAGCTCAAAACGCTTATCAGTCAGCTCAAAATAAAAATGTGCTTGGCATTCTTCTGAATTTTTTGCCAAAGCCCGACGTCAAAAAAGTAACAAAATCAGAATCTTTCATTCCCGCAAAAAAAGATGTGATTTCTGTTGGAATTATTGGAGCCGGTTCATTTACACAAAAGACTCTATTGCCAATTTTATCAAAAATAAAAAATGTACAAATCGAAACAGCTGCTGATAAAAACATCGTCAAATCACTTAACATAGCTCAAGTCTATGGTGCTCGCAAAACAACAATTAACGAAAGTGAATTGTTTGATGATGACAATATCAATGTTGTATTTATTAATTCACCACAAAGAACAAGTTGCGACCAAGCAATTAGCGCAATGGAAAAAGGCAAAGCTGTCTTTTTGGAAAAACCAATGGCAACTAATCTCGAGCAGCTAAACACACTTAACACCTACTTGCAAAAAAACAAACAAGCTCAGTTTTGCGTAGACTACAATCGATCATTCTCACCATTTATCAAAAAAATTGATAACTACACAAAGTCACGAACATCTCCAATTGTTATATCTTACAGAATCAATGTTGGGTTTATTGCAAAAGAACAATGGCTTCAGCGACAAATGGGCTCTGGTAGACTTATTGGAGAAGCTTGTCATATTTTTGAAATGTTCTTACACCTGGTTAAATCTCAACCAGTTTCTATCTCTGTTGAATCATTGAAGCCGACTAACAACTATTTATTCCCAACAGATAATTTCTCAGCACAGATCAGCTTTGCAGACGGGTCAATATGCACGTTACTTTACACATCGCTTGGTAATGTTGGCGCTGGAAAAGAGAGAATGGAAGCTTATTTTGATTCAAAAACAATTATTATGGACGATTACGTTTCTCTCGAAGGCTTCGGGCTACCCCTTGCATTCAACGAAAATGTAAAACAGCCAAACTTAGGACACGAGTCTTTAATAAACAATTTCTTACGAGCTGTAAAACAAGATGAATATGTTGCACCGATTTCAATTGAAAGATTAAATCAAGCAACAGAGCTCACCTTAATTGTCGATCAATTAGCGCTTAAAGGTGGCGGAGAGCAAACACTACGATAAAAAACTTAACGAGGGTTGCTGGCATATACCAACAACCCTCGTTGTAACAAAATAATAGTTACCTATATTTAATGCTCTTTTTTTGTCCTAAGGAACTTAATAAATGCTTTTTTGCTGCAGGGTCTAAGGCTGGAAGCATGTCTGTATACTTTATAGCATCAGATGTCTTCGTTTTTGGCCAGACGCTACGAATTGAACGTATAGCATCAAAGTTCAAACAAGAAATAGCTGTTAAAAGTGAATAATGGGTTGGTGTATAACCAGCCTCTTTAAACAACTCATACTCTGTAAAAAGGTTGTTTCTAATTGCCTTGTCAACATATCTTGCCGCTTCTGATGGATTTTTTACATTTTTTAACTGCTCTGCCAAGATTTTAGCAGATTTCTGTAATTCAACTCGCTTTAAAGAAAAACCATCCCATGCTTTCCGTGACTTTTCTTTAGACGCATTAATTTGCTCAATGCTATCTTGATTAGCATTTACTACGCAACAACAAGCAATAAGCGAAAACCCTACAATCATACGGTTTATCTTCTTCATTAAATTATCCCCATAAAAACAACTTCGTTCTCTATGGACAAATATTATACAAAAAAGCTCACAAACAATCAAAGTAAAGAATTCATGTTAAAGTGGCTCCAATAGCTCTATCAATTCGATGAGTAAAGCAATCTTCTCTACTGACAATCTATCAATTCTTGATAATTGTACTTGCGAGTATCCCAGTAAGATGAACCGTAACTAACTAGCAACTGATCACCCTTTTTTATAAACTTGGATGCAACATAGCAAACATACCATAATCCATCAGGCCCAATGATGTTTTTCATGACACAGTTTGGATCGACTCCATCATTAATAAAGCGAAGCTCATTTCCTCTTATTCCAGCGTCAATAATAACTCGATCGTTCTCTAGAGTTTTTATTGGATACCCCCAAGCATAGTCTCTTTCCTTAATTAAAACTCTTTCTTGCACAATGCCGCCATAAACTCCAACAAAGCCTCCTTGTGGCAAATCTTCTTCAGCAAAAACTCCATGCCCAACATACTCACTAATCCACTGTATCGACATCGGCGCCAAAACTTTTTCTTTAATGTCGCGTGCATACTTATCGCTTAAATCATTATTACCTTCAACGTCGTTTGTATATTTTTGAGTGTTTTTTGAATCAATTTCTAACGCAGGGGCATAATCAAAGGACATCCCATTCAGGTAGCCAATACCAAGTTCAGCAAAAAGACCCAACTTCTCATCCTGAGTACAAAAACTTTGTCGTTCAAGTTTTTTAAACAAGTGAACAGAATGAACAGGGGGTGAATAATTATTAGAATAGCCTGAAGAGGCGTTTTTGGTAGAAATATCAGATTGTTTACTTTTAACAGGACTAAAAACAAACTTATCTTTGTTCTTTTTTTTAGAAACATGATTCGATTCAAAATCAGCTAAAATCTGATCTTGTTCAGTTGCCGTTGAAAAACCATGAAGCCCTTCGATTTGCTGATGTAGTCTATTATAAAAGAAATACAATAAACCAATTAAAGATAAATAAAACAACCAACTTATATATTTTTTAAAATTCATTTTCAGACCCTTAAAAAGCGAAATAGAGTTTTTTTTTATTTCATGTATCATAAATGGTAACACATCGTTTCTTATAGAAACATTGAACATGATTTCTCACCATTATTGCTATACTACCCTGTTCTTTGTTTTTTGTAAAAGTGTCATAAAAATAATATAAACTTCTTTAACTATAAAAAAATTATGAATAAAATTCTTTGTCATGTAAAGACCAAACTTACTGCTGTATTTTTCTGTTCGATTCTCTCTATGGCAGCTACTATTATGCCTGAATCAAATAATACACAGCCGCCCGTATTCGAAATTCCAACATTCAAAAAGATAAAAACTCCACGTAGCGTTATAATCGTAATACCAGCGTATAACGAAGAAAAGCGTATTACGGAAACGTTGTTATCGTATCTTGATTACTTTAAAAAATGCAAAAATGTGAGTGCCACTTTTTTAGTTGTTTGCAATAACTGCTCAGACAAAACACCTCTAATCTGTAAAAACCTTCAAAAAAAACATTCAGAGCTTCACTTTCTCGATCTAAAACCTGGCGGTAAAGGCTTTGCAGTTAAGCAAGGATTTTTAAAAGCCTTAGAATATCAGAATGCCGATTACATTGGATTTGTTGATGCCGACATGGCAACCAAGCCACCTTATTTTTATCAGCTCATAACAGAAATCCAAGGCCATGATGGCGCAATTGCAAGTCGATATAAAAAAGGCGCTCGAGTTTGGCCAAACAGACCTTTTGTTAAAATAGTTGGTGGTAAGTTTTATAACTGGGTTTTACGCAAAAATTTTCACCTTGATATCCGTGACACTCAATGCGGAGCAAAATTATTTACTTACGACACAATAAAAAAAGCAGCTCCTCACATGCAAGAAACTCGATGGGCATGGGATCTAGAATTTCTATACATCTGCCAGTTGTACGATAAAGACATTGTTGAAGTTGCTACAACCTGGAGCGATATGCCAGGTAGCAGTTTGACAATTTCAGGCTGCTACAAAGAGTTTATCACAGCTCCTACTCGTATAAAAAAGCAACAAGAAAAACTTGCGAAAAAAATGAAACGCAAAAAAGATAAAGCTAAGAAAGCTGCTCGAGAACTAAAAAGACTTGAACGCAAAAATCACGATAAAAAACCTCAATTTATGGCAGCCAAACAATGATAAAAAAATCAAATCTAATCCTAATAACACTTCTATCAATCGCATCTGTGTATGAAGTTGCTACATCAGACCAAGGGACATGTCCAGTAACAATATCGAACTTTGATGGAATTATAACTTCAAGATATTCTAATGGGCTTGTAACTACAAAGTTCCCTAGCGGAGCAAAAAGTTATGAGTACCCTAAGGACCATGCTAGGTCTTCCGTTGTTGTGTTCTCAGATGGCACGAGAATTATAAAAGAACCTGCTTCTTGGAGTCCTTATGCATGCTTATTAGCTCATAGATACATAACAATATGCCCCTATGGGCATAGAAGAAAGGTAACTGAAGGGCCTAATGACGAAACTCATTATTTTGAGCCCTCTGGTAAGAGAATTCCACACCTTTCAGATTGTTTAAATTTTGACGACGCACCATACGGCGCACGAGGAGAAAAAGTTAAATCTCCCTTAAAAAAAGCAGCTGCGAGAAATAATGACTCTTTTTTCTCAAGAGACCCCAATTCCTTAATTGGACATGAAGTACCAGTTGATAGTTTGATTGACAAACTGGAAAATTATTTCTTCGACGCTCTATAAAAATCATCCCCACAAACCTGAATTTCTGGCAACAAAATAATGGCAACAAAATCAAATCTAGCACTAGCAACACTTCTATCAATCGTATCTGTGTATGAAGTTGCTACATCAGACCAAAGGCCCTATCCAGTAGAAATATCGGTACTTGATGGAATAAAAAGCACACGACGCTCTGATGGATCCACAATTGTGCAACATCTTAGCGGAGCCTTAACTTTTATACAACCTGACAACACTTCCACGGTACTTTTTGCTGACGGAACAAAAGTAGTGGAATATATTTCTAGTACAGTAATAAGCGATAGGTATTATTACGAGACTGCTGTACCTGGAAAACTCATTGTTAAGAAATGGGTTACAGTCTTTCCCTCAGGGCATAAAAAAATAATTTCCGGTCATAACAACGATGTTGAATATTATGATCCCTCTCATAACGAAATTCCACAACTTCCAGACGAAAAGATTCTTTATACAAAAGCATTAAATAGTATGATGGATAGATTAAAAGATTTTTGCGAAGGGTAATAATTCCAATGAAATTCAAACTATCTATAACTCTTATAGCTTTATTTGTTAGCAATAGTTGTTTTGCTATGACCAACGCCAGCTTGAGCAAAAGTGACGAAATTGCAATTATCCAAAGCTACCTAAACTCTGAATACGATGCCAACGAACAAACTGCAAAAGCTTTAGAATTAATGAGAGACAGGATAGCTAAAAGCCCCCAACCGGCAACTCTTGATTTTCTCAAGTTTTATAAAGGATTAAAAGCCAACATGGATGATGTAGCATTGCTAGACAAGACCAGAAGCACCGATGACCTCGTTGCGACTTTTGAAATTTTAAGAGATGATCCAATATTCGAAAAAAAATCGACTCAAAAAACGCTAAGCCCCGTTATTGCAAAGTACAACAATAAAAAGATGGAAAATTTTACTGAATATTTCCTAGAAACTCAAAAACTTTTAAATGAATAAGTCTAAAAAATGAAATTCTTAAAAACCTTACTATTCTTCATATCCATTGTGAATTTTGAATTCATTCAATCAAGCGATTATGATAGAAAGACACTTGAATTAATGAGTCGAGTTAACAGTCACTTAGGCTCTGAGTATAGCATTAACGAGCAAAGCGCAACCGCCATAGCAAAATTATGTAAATTTAACGAATATCTTGTACGTGAAGTACCATTAAACCCAGGATATCAACCTGAAGAAGATTTTACAGTTATTTTTAGACAGTCATACGGCAAACACCCAGACAAAAAAACTGACAAAAGACTAAGAAATGCATTTGGTATTCAAGGTTGTTATATCTTAGACAGCTTGATATATTATAATTTCAACCTTAATGACGCTATTGCATGTCGTCCAGACTCTTTCGCCGATCTTAAAGACTTTGAATCAAGCGGTTGCGTGATTCAACAAAAAGAGGACATAGATCAGGATAAATTTAGAAGGGGAACTCCTTACAAATTTGAGCAAAACCCTTTTTATGACAAATCGAAGCAAGAGACTTTGCAAAGAACTTATAATGTTAGAAATAAAAGCTAAGTTATGAAAGATAAAAATCCAATGAAAATCAAATTATTCATAACTCTTGCAGCTTTACTTATAAGCGGTAATTGCTTTGGCAGCGATGATGGATGGTTTAAAACTCAAGAAGATGTTGACAGCGCTAGGAGCAAAGCTCCCCTTATTATGACAGCAGTCATCATTGTCGACAGAGAGACGAATTCAACACTACTACAAAAAAACAATCCTCAATGGCTTGCTGTTCACCGCATTATGGAGATATCAGATCAAAGTTTATCGAACTGCGCACGCATAGCAGCAAAAAAAAAGGGGGTAGAAGTGTTCAATTTAACCATGCTTGGCGACACTTTTAGGCATGTACCAAGTTTAAACAACTCTCACACAGCTGTTACTATATACACTACGGCTAGCTGTTCAGGCACTCCAAGTAGTGATCTTAAGTGGTTCAAACAAAGCGAGCTTCCCGCTACTATCACACACGACATCAGGTCTCTTTTGTACAACGAAATTGAAAAGTATAAGCGTAGATAGAACAATAACTAACAGAAAGCTATGAAAGATAAAACGTCTATGAAAATCAAATTATTCATAACTCTCGTGACTTTATTCATCAGTAATAGCTGTCTTGGCAGTCTAGAAAGCGTAAATGCCTATACTTTCTGTGAGACTATTAAAACCGTAGACGATCTCAATCAAGCCAAGCAAGAAAGCCCTTTGACCAATATACAAGTTACAATTGTTAATCCACAAACAAATTCTGTATTGCTACAAGAAACCGATTCTCGTTTACACCCCATTAACCGCTTCATGCAAACATCAGACCTAACATTATTAGCTTGTGCACAGAAAGCAACAGAAAAAAAGGGAATAACAGCTTACAATCTGCGTTTGCATGGATATGGCCACATGAGCGTCGGCCCTACAAGCGACACAATGATTCCTATGGTTACAGTTATGTTTTCTACGCTTCATTATTCTGGCAATCCAAGTACAGATCTTAAATGGATAAAACAAAACGAACTTCCTGATTACATGGGAGAGTACGCAAAAGAACTTTTATACGGAATTTCTAAAGAATACAAACGTAGATAAAGTTCAGATAATTTTTAAAGAGGTTCTTTATGAAAATCAAACACGCACTTGCACTACTATTATCCCTCAGTTTTAATAATGCTCAGGCAAATCAAAAGTTCATAGGGAAGTTAGCACCTGCATTTCACAGCCAAGCCGTATTTCCCGATGGAACAATAGGTGAATTCAAGTTACAAGATTTTATTGGGCAAGATATCGTTCTATATTTCTATCCAATGGATAACTCTCCAGGATGTACTATCCAAGCTAAAAAGTTTCGTGATGAAATTTCGCGCTTACAAGATAAAAAAATCATGGTCGTAGGAATCAGCCCTGATTCAATTAAGTCACACAAAAAATTTCAGGAAAAGCTTGCTCTGCCATACCCATTAGTATCTGATTCTAGCAAAAAATGTTCAATATCAAAAAAATACAATGCCTCAGGTTTTTTATTTGGAAAACGCATCACCTACCTTATCAACAAAGAAGGTAAGATTTTTAAAATATTTGATCACGTAGACATTAAAAATCAAGTTGATGATATCTTAGATGCTTTCGCAAGCCAAAAGTAAATTTGCCATAAATTCTTTTGTCTGGCCTTTAATTTGCAATAAAGCGGGTTCATCTTCGAAGTTTTTTATCGCACGATCAATCATGTGAACGATCAATAAAACGTCTTTTTCTTTTGCGCCCATCGTTGTAATTGCCGGCGTTCCAATTCGAATACCACTTGGATGCAATGGAGGATTTTTATCAAAAGGAACAGTGTTTCTATTCACAAAAATATCTAACCCTTCTAACAGTTTCTCGATTTTTCGACCATTCAAACCTGTTGAAGTCATATCAATTAAAAACATGTGATTATCAGTACCGTCTGCGATAACTTTATAACCATAATTAATAAACTCTTGAGACATCGTTTGTGCATTCTTAATCACCTGCTGTTGATATTGCTTAAACTCGGGCTGTTGAGCCTCAAGCGCAGCAACGGCCTTTGCTGCAACATGATTCATCAAAGCTCCACCCTGCATGCCAGGCATTAACATTTTATCAATTTTTTTAGCTTGCTCATTTTTACACATAATCACACCGCCACGAGGACCACGAAATGTTTTATGGGTTGTCATAGTCACAACGTCTGCGCAGTCAACAGGAGAAGAGTGTAGCCCTGTAGCAACCAACCCTGCAATGTGTGCCATGTCTGCTAAAAACAAAGCCCCAACTTTTTTAGCTATTGCTGCAAACTTGTGAAAATCAATTGATCGAGAATAAGCAGATGCTCCAGCAATGATTAATTTGGGATTGTGTTGCAGTGCCAACTTTTCAACCTGATCGTAATCAATTAAATTTGTTTCAGCATTCACGCCGTACGAGACAATATTATAAATTTGATGAGTCCAATTCACTGCATGCCCATGCGATAAATGCCCACCTGACGAAAGATCCATACTTAAAATTGTATCTCCAGGTGAAAGCAAGGCTAGATAAACAGCTGCATTTGCTTGAGACCCTGAATGGGGTTGAACGTTAATATGCTCAGCCTTAAAAAGATCTTTAAACCTCTCAATTGCAAGGATCTCAACTCTATCGTAAACACTACATCCACTGTAATAACGTCTACCCGGATATCCTTCGACATATTTATTACAAAAAACAGATCCTGAAATTTCCATAACCTCTTTTGAAGCATAGTTTTCTGAAGCAATTAAATTGATGCCATTTTGTTGTCGTTCTTCTTCTTGCTGCAAAAGCGCTAAAACTTCAGTATCTTTTTGTTTCATAATTTTATTCTTAATTAATTTTTAGTATGTTTATTTATCACTATTGCTACTACCAACAACTCTTGCGATAATGGGTTCCATTGGTGCTGTTGGCATAACTGCAGGAGTAAACCCTTCACTATCTTCTGCTAAACTTTTTTTCACAATTCGATTTAAATCAAGAACCTCGTTTTTCAATTCCTTCTCAGAAACATATCCAAAAAAGAAGGGTGCTTTACGCCCATGTTTTTTTGTTATTTTATCAAGCTCTTGCCGAATACCTTGGCTTTGCTTCATGTCTTTCCAATAAATCTCTAACAAATCTCGAGCAACCTTAAATTCAACTCTCTCTACATTAGATTCACTAAGTCGCTGAGAGCATTCAAGTAAAGTAGATTTTCGAATAAGCTCTTGCTCTTTTAAGTGGGCAACTGTTCGATCATGCATGCTTAAAAGCTGCTCATCTACACTCCATGGTGGTCCTTCATCGGATGCAACTAAGCCAAAACTATAAAACAGTATAACAATATAAAATTTAAATCTCATGATTCCCCCCATGATTTTTATTTTAATCTATTTTTAGAAAAATTGTATTTTTTCCAATATCTTAATTACCAGGATAGCCATACCTCCACTTAAAACTCAATAAAAGGTCACAAAAACCCATTTCTCTTCGCTATCGTATTGATTTTTTTCCCACATCATTTTATACTTTAGTAATAGAGTTAAGTTTCCCTATTTTAAAGGATATACCTGTGGTATCGACGTCTGATTTTAAAAAAGGTAGAAAAATTGTATTCAACAAAGAGCCTTACATGGTGATTGACTTCACACACGTAAAACCAGGCAAGGGTGGTGCATTTGTTCGAACAAAAATGAAAAACATGATCACTGGCCTCATGCATGAAGAAACATTCCGCTCAGGCGAGAAGTTTGAAGATCCAGGGCTTGAATATAATGATATGCAATTTCTTTATCAAGATGGCGCTCTTTACCATTTCATGGACTTAAGCTCTTATGAGCAGGTATCTTTAAATAAGCATCAAATCGAAGACGCTTTAAGCTTCTTAAAAGAGCAGTCTATTTACAACGCTCTTTTATTCCGAGAAAGATTAATCGGTATCACTCCTCCAATGTTTATGGAACTTAAAGTTACTGAAGCTCCTCCTGGAATTAAAGGGAATACTGCTCAAGGTGGTGCAACAAAACTTGTAACACTAGAAACTGGTTTCTCTGTAAATGCTCCTTTGTTTATCGAAGAAGGCAACACTTTAAAAATTGACACGCGTACTGGCGAATATATAGAACGAATAAAATAGGCATATTTCATGAGCGATCAAAATACTGATCAACAAGCTATTGTAGTTGATGAATTAGCCTCTGCGTTAGTTTCACAAAATATAACGACCCGTAGAAAAGAGCGATCACTATTGTTTCATATTCTGTATGCAATCGATGCATTCGACTATGAAACTTCTGCCGTTGAAGTTGCGACAAATTTTAACAGAGAGTACGACACAAACGTTAAACTTGATGGTGAAATTATAAAATCTGTTAATGCCATTGCTAAAAAGCGCGACGAACTCGACGAGCAAATTGTCCCTTTTCTTGAAAATTGGAAATTTGAACGTATCGGCCGTTGTACCTTACTAGTCTTGCGATATGCTATTTGGGAAATGCTTTATACAACAACCCCACATACTATCGTCATTAACGAAGCCATTGAGCTTGCAAAATGCTTTGCTGAGCAAGATTCATATAAATTTGTAAACGGTATTCTTGATAAAGTTTATAACAATTTCAAACCAGAAGAAGATGAAGACACGGACTCTGGAGGCGATTAAATTTCAAAATAAAAAGCACTATAAAACTATAGTGCTTTTTATTTATCCAAGAACTGTAAATACAACCTTAATCCTTCTCTGATTCTAAAGACAAAGTCAAAAGCGTGCTCATTGCAGCCTTTTTTACCTTAACTCTCGTCGTTGAGCCCTCACTTAAAGCTGACTATTCCTGGGTTTTTTGCATCAAGATCAGCATGAAAACTTGATCCATGTTCCAAAGAACCCTCTTCAAATACTGATAAAACAACTCTTATAGACTCCAAAACGCTCTACAGAGTAGGGATCGAAAAAAGACAATATTATAAAATAAAAAGCACTATGAATTTCATAGTGCTTCTTGTTTTGATTAATTTGATTAAGAATTTTTTCTGCTAATCCCTTGAGCAGATTTTTTACTCCGCGCAACCCTTTGTGCATGCTCAAGGCTAGCACCAACCTTTGATTCATACCAGCCATTACTACTGACTGTAGATGTAGCAGGACTCGCTCCTTGATAAGATTCAACTGGAGCAAGTGAAGAACCTGTAGCTTTATATTGTGGTTGCTTCTTTTCATTCATTGAAGCCATAATACCCTCAACTGATCCTGGCTTTACAGTATTTTTCTTTTGATCAGAAGCATGTATAGAACCTGAAACAATAACACCGAAAGCAAATAACAAATAGAATTTATTCATATTTTTACCTGTAAATTAAGAGATTAAATAATGCTAACAATACACCAAATAGAAATATATTGCAAAACTATTATCATCCATGCCGCCTAATGAAAGTTATCTACTTAAGATACTGATCTATAATTTTTAATTTTCTTAGACGAAAAAGCGTCTCTTCGCTTGCATAATCCAATGGATGATTCCCGTTGTTATCTCGATATCCAAAACCAGCTTTTGATCGTCTTAATAAAACAATTATCGAAACATTACCATTCTGCATAGCGTGATGCATCGCTGTCTTTTTATCATCGTCTTGAACTTTTACATTTACTTTAGGGTTATCCAAATACTCTTTAACCTTTAAAGTTTTTCCAAGCATCGCTGCTGAGTGAAGACGCGTCCACCCGTTCCCGTACGGAAAATTGATATCATGAGAAGCAACTTCTCTTCTATCGCCTTCTCTAAAAGAAAGTGCCTCATCAAAAAATTCCGACCAACTTTGACTTCTATTATCACTAGCGTTCATGCCCACAAAGGCAGAAACCAAAACAAACGTAAACAGTTGTTTATACTTCATATTTTATTTCCCCAACAAAAACCATGTAACTATATTCACCAACCCCATATTTTCTAACGAATACATAAAGAAGGAAGATAAGATTTTACTCTTACCTTCCTTCTTTACAAACTACACCCTTCGTACAAGCCTTCGTAAAAACTCAAGCAAGCACAATAGGCTTTTTAGTTTTTAAAGCTTATGCTTTTGGGAAAAATATTGCTATTTCTCTTGCTGCACTTACTGAAGAATCTGAACCATGAGAAGCGTTTGCTCCAATGTTCGCACCATATAATGCACGAACAGTTCCAGCAGCAGCATCTTTTGGATTTGTTGCCCCCATAAGATCTCTCCATCCCAAAATACCATTATCTTTTTCTAAAAGAAGAATGATAATTGGAGATGCAGTCATATCAGCAACCATTTCACCAAAAAATGATCTTTCGCTATGCTCTTGATACAATGCATGAGCTTGCTCTTGCGTCATATCAATTTTTTGCATAGCTTTGATGTTGAAACCATCAGCTTCGATCATATCAATAATTTTACCAGCATTTTTTGCAGCAACTGCATCTGGCTTGATAATTGCAAAAGTACGTTCCATACTACTCCTTAGATGTTTTTTTAGAAGCTTTTTCTTTTGTTTCTGAAGCTTCTTTAGCTGCACCAGCCATATGCTTTTCAAGTTCTAACTGGAAAGCAGATTTCGCCTTTGAAGAATCTGAATACGTAGCAGTCTTAGTAGACTCTTTTCTAGAAGATGTTTTCTTCTTAGCTGGAGTCGATGGAGCTGCTTCTTTCTCTTTCTTAACTTCTTTTTTAGAAGCTTCAAGAGATAGGCTTAAACCAAGCTTACGCTCTTCTGCGCTTGCATTGATAACACGTAATTCACGCTCTTGTCCAGGTTTGACAGGATCTTCTTTTTGCTCAAGTAACTCAGAGTTATAGATTAAGCCTTCGATTCCTGTTGATAATTTAACAAACGCACCATAATTCGTAATCTTAGTTACAGTACCTTTAACAAGAGTCTCTACTGGATAATCAGTCTCAACTGTTTTCCATGGATCTTCCTGAAGTTGTTTGATACCAAGAGCTACTTTTTTGCTATCTTCGTCGATAGAAATAATTACAGCTTCGATCTTATCGCCACGCTTGTACAGATCGCCCGGATGCTCAATGTGCTCAGTCCATGATAAATCAGAAACGTGAACTAAACCGTCAACGCCTGGCATTAATTGAACAAAGATACCGAAATCAGTAACGTTGCTAATGACGCCTTTAATTGTTTGGCCAGACTTAAAGTCTTCGCCTACAGCTGTCCAAGGATTTTTATCAAGTTGCTTGATACTTAGAGACATTCTACGGTTATCAACATCAAGAGAAACTACAAGAGCTTCAACTTCTTGCTCTACAGTAAATCTATCTTGTAAGTTAGAAATTCTATCAGTCCAAGAAATTTCTGAAATATGGATAAGACCTTCTACGCCTTTTTGTACTTCAACGAATACACCATAATCAGTAACGCTTGCAACTTTACCTTTAACGCGTGATCCAATTTGAACCGACTCGTCAAGACTCTGCCATGGATTTTTATCCATCTGCTTCATACCAAGAGATACTTTGAAGTTCTCTTTATCGATAGAAAGAACTTTAACAGAAATAGTTTCACCAATGCGTACAATTTCGCTTGGATGAGAGATTCTGCCCCATGTCATATCAGTGATGTGTAATAATCCGTCTACGCCGCCAACATCGATAAATACACCATAGTTTGTGATGTTTTTAACAACGCCTTCGATGATTTTGCCAACTTCAAGACTACCAAGAACAACTTTTCTTGATTCGTCACGACGCTCAGCAAGGTACTTACGACGAGAAATAATAATATTTCCACGCTTCTTGTTAATTTTAATAATGTCTGCAGTAACCATTTGACCAACATACTGATCAAAGTCTGTTACGCGATGCAAGTCAACCTGTGAACCTGGTAGGAATGCTGGAATACCAACATCAACACTCAATCCACCTTTAACTTTGTGTAATACCATACCTTCAACTGGCTCACCAGCTTCTTGTAATTTAGCAATACGATCCCAAGCTTTAAGTGCTTTAGCTTGCTCGTATGACAATACTACATCGCCATTAACGTTTTCGATTTCATCAATCATAACTTCTACATCAGAACCAACTGATAAAGCTTTTAATTCATGCTCTGGAAATTCATAAGCTGGAACGAATCCGTTTGACTTGTAGTCGATGTCAATTAAAACACCGCCTGAATCAACTTCAAGAACTTTACCTGTAATCAATTGTCCTGCAGAAAATTTTCCAACAGTACCATCATACAGTTCTTGCATATCTTTTATTTGCTCTTCGCTCAGAGTAAAACCCTGATCCGCTTGAACAACATCAACCTTAGCGAATTGCTGAGGTCTAATAAATTCTTTTGACATTGTGTAACTCCTGATTCAATTTTTTATCTTTCTAAAAAACTGTAAAAATGTTAAAAAAACCGACTATTATCACCTTTAAATCTACCAAAATATTATAATCTAGGCAAGTTAAAATACAGCTATAAACACTGTTTTTTTCCACAAAAGACCTACTCATAGCAAGCTTTCACGATCTTTACGACCTATGAAAGCAATAACTGAGTTAACTTACTGACAATTACAACCCTCGACAAGAAATAAGACAGCCCTCAAATACCTGTATACAGCAAAAGATCAATGTTATAATAATTTCAAGACGAAAAGAATTGTCATTTTCATAACAAATAAAAAAGGATCTATTATGAAAAAAAGTAAAATTTTAATGTTGTTGGCTCTTACAAGTGCAACGTACATGCAACAAGCTTCAGTGTCGAGAATGGGCAGAAGTGCTGCCAGCGTCGCAAGGCCTATCGCTATGCGTGGACTAGGTTCTTCTGGGCAATATATCGCACCAACAGCGGTAGCGTCCGCAGGAGCATTTTCTCCTGGAGGAGTCCAGAGTAGAAATTATTTAACCGAGAGTTACTTTAGTAAGCAAGATGAAAAAATAAAAGAACTTCGAGCTGAAATCGATGTAAAGTATGATATTCTTGCTGAAGAGCACGAAGATGTAACAGAGGCTGAAAAAGAGTTAGAAATACGTGTGAAATCGAGAAGAGAAAACAGAAATCTTATAAATAACTACGATGTCGCCTATAAAGATCTACTAGAAGCTCATACCTCAGTTGGGAAGTACAATAGCAGCTTTTTTACAGAAAGCACCCCAGTGACAACAATTCATAAAAACACTCCTGGCCCAGCTGAAAAAAGAGCTGATCATGAAGCAGACGTTCGCAGAGCATCAGAAAACCTTAAGGATACAATGAGACTAGCGTATCCCGAAGCAACTACAACTGAGCTCGTAAAAGGAATGAACAGAGAATTACCTTCCAGTGGATTGTTTGGACTGTTTCAACCTAAAAACAACAACATCCCATTTAAATTAAAGCAATATAAAGAAGCTCAAGGTGATATCGACAAGCTACTTGAAAGTGAACAAAAAAAAGAAGCTGCAGATAACATTGACGAGTCTTTTGAAGAAAATCAAGAAAACCTGACTGATGCAGGCGATGAAAGCATAACTCACAAACCCAAAAAACCTGGACGATCTCATAAGCAAAAAGAAGGTGGATACTTTGGCAGGCTAGAAAAAGATGAAGCGACTACCTCTGGCAATCTGAAAGTAACCCCATTTACCCGTGGTTCTATCGGAAAAGATGGGTCCTTTGTCCCTGGCTATTCTCGCCCTGTTCCAGGAATTCTTGGAACTGATGAAGATGGCAATCAGTTCGAACTTGAAATTGATGTAAATGGTCATCCAATCATAATCGATGAAAATGGCAATGCACTCAAAACCGATGCAAGGGGCAATGTAATCGAATCTGCACTTGATGTAAACCGTAACGTAATCGAAATCGATTAATTATTATGCACATTTAAAAGGAAGCGCATTGAAAAATGCGCTTCCTTTTTTCACGATCTATATTTTATAATTTTTCTTGGTACAGTTTTATTCCTTTTTGCAAAGCCTGCAAAGACAGCATACCACACTGAATTCTTTTAATCCCCAGCTGAATTTTCAATAATTGCTCAACCAAGTCTTCATCTAAATTTAAAACTTCATCTAAACTTTTATTTTTCGCAAAAACAGTGAGCATCGATGCCATTGCTAAGCTCAGCATGCACCCTTTTCCTTCAAATGTAATATCTGTAAGTTCATTGTCTTTGATTACACCGCAAACAATTACAGTGTCACCGCAAGATGGATTATAACAAGGCGAAATAAAATCATACGATGCTAACAACCCAAAATTCCTTGGATTGTTATAATGATCAAAAACTTCTTGTTCGTACAAATTTTTTATACCCATAATTTTTCCCTAAAGCAAGTATCACGCTATTAAAAATTACCTCTAATTTTGGCCCTTTAAGGCAAAGAATAAAAGATATCATCAAATAGTTTTGTGTCTAAAATCAAGTTGTTTAAATAAAGGTGAAACGAATTCACAAAACCCCTTCCTGTACAGAATAATACGAATAGAAAAAAAAGAACCACTAATTCCTTGATTTTCTCATCTTAAAAGTCGTAAAGTATATTGAATTTCATATTAAAACGGGGGGATATTATGAATTTTTATACTATCAATTTTTGCGTCTTATTTTTCTGTGTTATCATAACACCACCACGAGTTGTTGTTGCTTCAAGCCAACAAACACCAAGCCTAAGAAGGTCTCAATCTTTAAATGACATCAAAATGAAGGCTATGATTCAAAGAGCCTTGGATAGCTCACAAGAAAACAACAGGATGTCTCCTCCAATTCTACAAAGAGGCACAAATGCAATCCAACTTGTTATGCCAGTCGCCTTTAACACAAACCATCAAAAAAGATCTCCTGAGGAAGTTGCTGCATCAAAAAAAAGAATGGAAGACATTGTTGAAAAATATAAACAAAAAAAAGGGGAAAATAAGCTTTTTCACTCAAGGGCTACAGCTGTAATTGCATGCGTAACTGCAGCAACTCCTTTTCTTATACACCACTCAGAAGCTCAAAGTCGCTTTGGAGTCGGAGGTGGATTACTTGCGGTAAATGGTATCGTTTCGATGCTGCCAACCATTACTGCTACACTTCTCGGTGCAACGGTTCTTTACAAGATAAACTACTACATTCACGCAGAAGATCGTAATAATTTTAATAATTTACGACGAGATCTAGACATAGAGAGAAGAGAAAGAGTTAAGGGTGATAGTGATACCAAACAAGCCTGCATGAGCGCGGTTACAAGACTTAAAGAAGATATGAGCGCACAAAACAATGGCATGACAAAGCTCCTCGAAAAAGCTCAAGAGTCAGGAATTGAAGCAAGTTCATTATTACAACAGGTAATTCCCAAAATTCAACTCCTAAAGGAACAGCAAGGTCGTATGGAAAAGAACGTAAAAGATATAATACTGCCTACTCTAGAAGAAACATTACACCAAGTAACTGCCATGAGAAACGCTACAGAAGCCGACCTATATGATGAGCTTGATAGCATACAGATTCCGTCAAATAGCAGTCCTGTTAATCAAAATGGAATAAGAAACAGTCAGGCAGGATCTTGGGCTAGGATAGGAAATGTTTTCAGTGGAAAAAAACATTAATTATAACTTTTTTTTAAAGAAAAAGGTGCATATCCAAAGTCATCTCGCTCTAACCGATCAAGATTCTTCTTGAAATTATACTTTCTCGGGTATCTTCTTTTAAGGTGCCCAAACGTTTCGGTATCATTCTTTTGACGACTCTCTGTAGAGCTGTTCAAGCGAGACAGAGAGTCATAGCAATAAACAGAGTTGAAGCTGATAAGCGTAAAAACCAAACATAGAACTTTTTTCATGTCGCACCCCTTTTTAAGCACGGATATCATTTGTTTTTTTATATACCAAATCATAAAAAAATCAAATAGATATTTTATAAAAAAGAGGCAATAGACTTCTGGCGGATTTGTAAATGGTCAACTTGGTTCGCTGCAGGCACACTATTGGTACAATACAACATTTTCACACCCAGACTCCACAAATCATTCCATACCTTGCCATTAAAAAAAGCGTGTGCAACAAAAATAACAATTTCCTCAACACCCATATTCCGTAAGGCAATACAAACTTGTACTAAAGTCTGTCCAGAGTCTAAAATATCGTCATAAATAATAACTTTCCGACCAACCTTACCCTGAAACGATTGTAAATCAACAACGCCATCTGATCTTTTTTTAGAAAAAGACCCTTGCGCAACTGCCGGAAACTTTTCCAACAACCAACGATATCGCAACGTCGCCCCAATATCAGGAAAAACAAAACTAAAACCAATAGAGATGAAGTGTGCTATCTCTTGGGTAAAAAGAGATTCAACGCCATGGACAACAACTGGCACCTTAAGGCCTACTAAAGATTTTCTACAATGCGGTTCGATGGTTATAACTTGCGTGACACCCGATGCATGAATCATTGAATCGGCCCATCGCAGCCCGTGTGATAAATCTATACCAAGCCCATCCTGTCGTTGATAGCTAAGGTAAGGAGAAAATAAAGAAATTTGAATTGCGCCAGCCTCTTTTAATGTGTGAAGCAAGAGCAATAACTGCAAAGATTGGTCTACGGGAGCCGTCAACGATCCAACAACCGTGCAACTTTTACCTTGAACTTGAGCCAAAAGATTTATTTTAAATTCTTGATTAGCAAACTGACTAACAAGGTATTTTTCCTGACGCACTGACTCTGTAACAAGATATTGATATTGGTCCTGAACAAATAACATAATACCCCTTACGTCAAAAGCGCCTACAAGACTTATAATCTCATAGGCGCCTGTTGTTTTCGATCAATGCAAGCTACTACTCTCCACTACCAGCATACTGGCCAGGATAATAGTTGTAACCTTGCACTTTTACATTACATTACATTTACACTTTTTACATTTACATGTTTTACACACGCTGTTTTGTACATCTTTTTTAGCTTTTGAATTACATCCACAGCCCTTCAAAGCTTCTTTTGCTTCTAGCTTTTTAGGACCTTTTTTGTCCTTAACAGCTTTTGCTGCAGGTTGCTTTGCAGCTTTCTTTGGTTGAGCGTTGTCTTTTTTCTGACAACCAGCAACCATAACCATTAAACCTAGAAAAACTAAGCTGTTTAGATATTTCATTTTAACTCTCCTTTTTTCAAAATAGTTTTATACTATTTTGACCTTACACAAACGCAAAGCCTTTTGTAAACCATTTGAATGATTTGTTGCGCTCATAGCGCAACAAATTCATTAGTTTTATACTTCTAAATCTTCATCAAGCGCTGAACAGTCTTCCGTTTCTGGGTCACAAATAGCATTCAATGCATTTTCAACACGAGCTATTCCGCTGTCAAAACATCCTTGCTCATAACAGTAATACCCTGCTGCTGCAAACACTACGAGAAAAAATAATATTACTAGATTTCTGTTCATTATAAGCTCCTTACACTCTCTTTTAAATTTAAACTCTACCAATTTTAATTTTAATTAACTTGTCAGTTGATAAAATGTTTTTAACTGCAGATTGCACCTGAGCTACAGTTATTTTTTGTAGAGTCTCTACACGTTTCTCAAAATAGTCAAATGGTAAGCCATACTTCTTCAAAAACAGGAAGGTTGACGCTTTCTCTCCGTTGGAGTCATACAACGAATCAAACGAGTTTATTAATGCATTTTTAGCCTCTTGTAGCTCTTCTTCTGGCAAGTTGTCAATCGCTTCGTCAAGCACTTGAGATATTGCTTCCTGAGCTTCATCAACTCGATCATTAGAAACAATTGTTTTAATTAAAATCATCCCTGGTTGTTTTCCTGCACCATAAACTAAAGATCCGCCAATGCTATAAAACAAGCCGCTTTGCTCTCTTAAAGCAAACAATCTTGAGCTCATAGATCCAAGAACTCCACCGGTAAGAATTTGCTCGAACAAGAGGATTTTATCATAATCTTCATGCGCGTACTCTACGGACAATCCCGCAAACATAAGGACAATCTGGTCTCTGTTAATGAAAGATAATTTTTCTTCAGAATGAACTTCTTTAAGACTTGAATACACAGGTTCTTGTATAACCGGTCCTTGCCATTGTCCAACTGTTTTTTCAACAACTTCTTGAATGTTTTGACTTCCCAAATTACCAACAACAGACAGTCGTGCACCTTCAGGAGAAATCATGTTTTTATAAAAGTTCAGACAATCCTGTAAAGTGATTTTATCTAAACTCTCCTGAGAACCTAAAATCATTTTATTGAACACGTGATCTTTATAAACAGCTTGGCGAGCCAATTGTACGCCAAACATGCCTGGAGTATCCCAAAACTTTTTAAGATGTGTGGCTAACTGCGCCTTAATTTTATCTAACGAGCTTTGAGTAAAGGATGCATTCATTAACATTTCAGTTAAAAACGAAAGACCTTTTTCTAGATCTTGCTTTAACATCGTGGTTGATATGCTGCCTGGAGAGACCGCAAATGACATACCGTAAGACTCAACTTCATCAGAAAACTTCTGTCCTGGATAATTTTTCGTACCCTCTAAAAGCATTTTACTTACAACGAAACTAAGACCTTGTAAATCCTCTGGATCGTAATAGTTTTTAGCTTGCAATTCAAGCTGGCATTCAACAATATCAAGACTTTCGTCATTGAACCATAAAAAATCTAAACCATTTGATAGTTTAACGTCTCCAGGCTTGCTATAGTCTGCTGGTTTTTTTGGATTTAAATCGATTGTGTGAACGTATGACCCGTCTTCAACCAAACCGTCTCGCTGTATTGATTCTAGCTTTTTAAAATCTTCTTGATCAGAAGCTTCTTGCAATGCACTTAAACGACCTAAATCCGCTTCAGGAATCGCAAGAACTCGTCCTTCATGCCTAAGAACTCTTGAACAATACGCTACTGCAAGATCTTGGATTTTTTTCACAAGTAATTCAGCTGTAACATCCCCATAAACAAACGGATACAATGGATCTCGCGTTGCAACGAAAGATTTTCCAATTGCATAAGCCTGCTCTTGAGTATCTTCTAACATTTGCTGATGCTCAATTTGTGTAAATCGTTGAGCTCGCTGAACCTCTTCTAAAGAAGGTCCATTTTGAGCAATATCATCAATTTCTTTTTGAATTCGCTCTACAATAAAGTTAATATCGCTTTCTTTTTTTGGATTAAATTCAACAAAAAACATCGCTCTATCAAACATATCGTACACAAAAGCATTTACAGTAACTGCTATCTGCAACTCATCAACTAAAATCTTGTATAACCGAGAGCCTCTACCATTTGCAAGAACACATGTGAATGTTTCTAACTCAAATTCATTTTGATTAACAATTCCTGGCATAACAAAGCCAATTGTGCACGTTGATTGTTTTACATCTCTGAACAATGTAATTGACTTGGTCTTGATATCTTCATTTACAAAAAACTCTTCTGAGTTCCATCCATTACCTGCAGAAATTTGACCAAATTCTTTTTCAATTTTCTCATGAACTTCTTCTGGATTAACATCACCAACAATAACCATCACAGCATTGTCTGGTGTATAATGCTTCTTATAAAAAGCTAATAAAGTCTCTCGAGAGACAGACCACAAGTCTTGCTTAAATCCAATTGTTGAATAGTGGTACGGATGAGACTCAAAGATATTGGTAATCATTGTTTCACGAAGATGTCTTGTATAATTATCATTACCAATTTTAAGCTCTTGAATTACTGCCTTAAGTTCTGAATTTAAATGCTCTTGCTTGAAAGTGCAATTCTGCATACAGTCTGCCATGATTGGTAAAACTTTATCCCAATTAGCTACAGGAAGGTCAAACAAGTAACCAGTGTAATCATACCAAGTAAAAGCATTGCACATGCCAGACAATTTACTTGTTGTAAGATTAATATCAGATTCAGTTAAAGTTGTTGTCCCTTTAAAAATCATATGTTCAATAAAGTGAGCTATTCCACGTTCTCCACTTTTTTCATGTTTTGATCCAACCTTGTACCAAAGCTGAATGGATACAACTGCTGCATCTTTTTTTGGACAAACAAGAAGCGTTAACCCATTGTCTAATTTTGTCTGAACAACTCGATCATTTTGCATAAAATCATTCCCAATTTTTTTATTCGTTTTTTTCATATGTACATCCTGCGTTACGCCCACAACTCCAATTGACGACTCATATTGGTTACTTAACACAGGTATTGAATTTATTATTAATAAACTTACTACCAAAACTCTTTTCATACAATCCCCTTTCCCCGCAAAAACAAATAAACTCTTTTTGCATACCAAAATACCAATTTTTAAAGAAAACGTACAAAAATATTCGCGACCCACCTCTAACAACTAAAAATGCTGGTCACAAACTTCAAATGATATCTATCCGTACGACTAAAAAAGATATGAAACTGCAGTCACAATTATTAAAAAAGGATTTATGAAAAATATAAAAACCTATTCCAGCCGGGAGGAGTAAATTAGAAAAAAGCCAACCAATAAAGAAGCACTTCAACCCTCTCCCAGCCTTTGTTTCATAAAAATAAAGGAACGCTACAAACGCTTTTGTTATGCACTTTTTTTAGCATCTTCAAAAGAAAAATGGTATACTCATCTTAAATTCACTGTAAACATTTAATTAATTATTTATGCCTCAACTCAACTTTACGACAAAGCACCTCTTAACTCTTATCACTGCACTCATCGCCGGCATTTGCTGGACGCCTTATGCTATGTGGAGTTTGGTTGCGCTTTGCGTCACCTCTTATCTTGCCTTCCAAGAAAAACACTCTCTAATGCTTGTTCTTGGTGTTTTTTGCTTTTTCTTTTTTGGTTCTACTCGATATTATCAAAATCGTGATCTTTACTTTTCCAACATCGAACTGCTCGGTAAAAGCTGTAATGTTACCGGCGTCATTCAAGAAATTTTTCCGAGACTTGATGACCAAGAGCAAGTGTGCATTCTTTTAAAAACATCGAGCGTAGAAATTAACAACAATCAGCACATTGTTAATAAAAAAATCTACCTATTTTTGCCTTTTTACACCAAGCTATGGGTCAAACCTCATCAAACAATTTTAATTAAAAACATCATCCTCAAACATCCAAAATCAACCTCCTATCAAGACTATTTAATTAGGGCGAATGTTTGGGCAGTTGCTCATCAAAAAAGCTTTTATTACTCCACGATAAAAAAACCATCTTTATTTATGCAGCAAATTGATGAAATCTGTGCACTGCCACTACAAGCAGCAAACCGAACGATGTCACAGCTTACACACTCTTTGTATCTATCAATATTCTGTGGCAAGAAAATAAAATCTGAAACTACAACGAAAATGAAAGAGCTTTTTCAGTACTGGGGAATATCACACCACCTCGCAAGGTCTGGCCTACACCTCGTTATCCTCATTGGACTTTTATTATTCTTGCTATCATTTATACCGTTTTCATCATCAAAAAAACAATGGGTAATCATCACCATGCTTTGCATTTATTATGCAACAACGTACCCATCTGTCGCCTTTATGCGAGCTTTTTATATGTACATGTTTTACACGCTCTGCAAGCAACTTTATGTACCAAGCAATCCTATTCACATCTTGCTCGTAACAACCTTACTCGTCCTGACAATGAACCCGCACCATCTCTTTTTTTTAGACTTCCAGCTAAGCTTTAGCATAACTCTTCTTATTCTTTGGTTCTGCCAAGTGACGAAGAATTCAAAAACTATTGCTTCTTAATTCTTCGTTTATTTATGGTGGACTCAAAATATAAATTTAAAACAAATTTAAAGGAGAGTTGCTATGAACACAATCAAGAAAGATGTTTTTATAAAATACATAATCTGCTTAAGTCTTATACTCGCTTATGACTTCACGATATGCGAAGAAAGCGTCTTGGTCTCCCAACAAGAGTTTGTAAGCCTCATGAAAGAGCAAGAAAGAGACCTTGAATATAGAAACATGGCAACCCCAGAAGAACTCGTTCAGCTAAGATCAATCAATCCAAAAAAACCAATGACCATTGTTATTTACATCGCTGCAGATAACGACCTTCACCCTTTCGCATGGAAAAACATTAAACAAATGGAATCCATCGGGTCAAATGAAAACGTCAACGTTATTGTACAGCTCAACACTCCAGGATATTTTAACCCAACAAAGCGATATATTATCAAAAACGGGAAGCGCCTTCTTGTTCCAGCTGAAGGATCTGCTCCATCACAAAAGCTTAACAGTGGAAACCCTCACACACTTATTGATTGCGTTGCATGGGCAATGAAACATTATCCGGCAGACAATCTCGTACTAAATTTATGGGATCACGGATCAGGTATTTATGACCCAGGAACATCAAAGGTTGTAAACTCGTTTGATCTTTTTCGATTCAATGAAACAACGAATTTGCTCGACCTTGACCGAACTCTCGGATATGCACAACTCATAAATGAGTACGAAGATGCTGATAACGCACAAGAGCACAGACAAAACTGCAGAGGCATTTGCTTTGACGAAACATTCAAAAGTTACATGACTAACCAAGACCTTAAGTTTGCTCTCAGTGAAATTCAACATAAAGTCCTCAAAGGTAAAAAAATTGGAGTCTTGTGGTTTGATGCATGCCTTATGGCAATGCTAGAAATTGCTAACTTCTGCAAAGACCACGTTGATTATTTAGTTGGGTCTGAAGAAGTAGAGTTTGCGTCAGGGTCAAACTATGAACTTGCGCTTAAACCATTCAGAGATAAAGCTTTAACAACACGAGAGTTTGCATGTCACATAGTAGACTCATACGAAAAAGCATATCAACACATAACAAGAGATTACACCCAGTCTGCAATTGATTTATCAAAAATTGCACAACTCGAAGCAAATGTAAGCCTTGTTGCTGGTCAAATTTTACTTGCGCTAAAAGACCAAAAAAACAATTCTGTAGCAAAATTACTTCAACAGTGTAAAGCTCGCCCTTTTTGCGCATGTTTTGAAGAACCATCCTACATCGACCTTCGCAACTTCTACATGAACCTACAAACAAACCTAAAAAACATACGCCTTACCAATATTTCTTTCGAAATATCCCTAAAATCAACATTAACAAGACTCCTAGACCAAGGCATCAACCTCATCAACAGCTCTGTAATCGCCAACAGAGTTGGTAGCAACCTACAACGAGCATGTGGAATTTCTATTTACTTTCCAGAGCGTGGAATGTTCAATTCATACCCTAAGTGTAATTTTGCACAAACAAACAACTGGAGCGCAATGCTGACACAGTACCTTCTTTCTAGAAAATAGAAGACAAATAGAAAACATAAAACTCCACCACTTATCAAACTGTAATAAAATGTGGATAAGTGGTGGATAAGTGGTGGATAAGTGGTGGATAACTCACAATACCCTATGCAATAAGGCCTACCAGAAGACCTATAGAAGAACCCCCCTCCGAATAAGCCCACCTACAAGGCGTTACCAGCCGGTCTAAAAAGTTATCCACATAGTTATCCACCACTTATCCACCACTTATCCACATAGGTATCAAAGCTGGTATAGACCTCCAGGAGCCACATACCAGAGATTAATATTGAGTTATCCCCGAAAAACACCTTCACCTATTACTACTACTATTTATATATATATATAATACAGTTATTATTGTTTTAAATAAAAAACCTAAAACATAGGGGGATCTTTCCTTTTTTCGTTTTTCTGATATCCTATTACTACACTCATTGTTATATTATTATCAATTGTTCATAAGAAAAATATAAAACTATGTTACATAACGTAATATCAGAACTTGTTGATGAAAAAGGTTTGAAAAAATCTGATCTCAGCGAAATTATTAAAGAAGGTATTTCAGCTGCATATTTGAAAAAATATCCTGAAGCCGTTTTGCGTATAGAATTTGATAAATCTGGAGCAGTTTCTGTTGAAATTGAAAAAAAGGTAGTTACTGAAGTTGACGACGAACTTGCAGAGATTGGGATTCGAAAAGCCCGCTTTGTAAAAAAAGGCGTTCAACTTGACGAAGCTATTTGGGTTCCCTTTGATGGAACAATTGGTAGAGTTGAAATTTTAAAAGCAAAGCAAGTCATAGCCTCTATGATTAGAGATGTTGAAGCAACTAACGTTTATAATGAATTTGTTGAAAAACAAGGAACTATTATTCACGGAACTGTTCACAAGTGTGAGAATAGTGGTACAACAGTTATGCTTCGAGATACTTTGGCTTTCTTACCTCGATCATTATCCATTCCTGGCGAGCGCCATGTTGCGGGTCGTCCTATCAAGGCATTGTTAAAAGATGTATATCCTGATTATAGATCTGGAGGACAGCTTATTTTAGATAGATCTTCTAGTGAGTTTTTAATTAAACTATTAGAGCTTGAGATTCCTGAAATTTATGACAAATTAATTGAAATTAAGGGCGTTGCTAGAAAAGCAGGCTATAAGTCAAAAATTATTGTTGCATCTCATGATACGAATATAGATCCAGTTGGAACTTGTGTTGGTGTTGGTGGTGGAAGAATAAAACCTATTCTTAAAGAACTCTTTAATGAAAAAATTGATGTGATTTCGTGGGTGAACTCAAAAGAAGAACTTATTAAGAACGCATTAAGACCTGCTGAAATTAACAAAGTTGAAATAGTTGATGGAGAAGCAAGTGTTTGGCTTAGCGAAGACCAGAGAGCTTTTGCAATTGGCAAAATGGGTCAGAATATAAGTCTTGCTGCAGAGTTGCTTGACGTTAACGTTCACTTGATATCATCGGGATCTTCAGAGTCAGAAACCTTTATGGAAACTGACGAAGCCGTCAATCATGACGTCGAAAATAATGACAATAACTAGCATAGTAAGGTTTTGAATGCGTATATATGAGTTTTCTAAAAAATTTGATGTCACTATAAAGGACATCGTTGAGCTTCTTAAAGAGCGTGGCGTTCGTCGTCCAGACGCTGACTTTAAGCTCGGTGATGCCCATATAACATTCTTGAGAAAGCGATTTCATCTAGGAATTGCTAAAGAAGTGGTTGCGACCGTTCGCGTTGACGTTGATATTCTTGATAAAGAAGTATCTCTTGGTGATTTGGCACAGCAACTAGGAAGACCTCCAAGCGAGCTTATCGTTTTCTTTTTGAAGCGTGGAGTTGTTGCAAACATCAACAAGCTATTAACAAAAGATATGATCGTTCTTATTGCTGATGAGTATGGCGCAACAATTGTTGATGACGTGCAAGATACTACAGACAGAGGCGGAGTTGTTAAAGACTCTCTTCAAAAGGAAAAAGTTTCTCAAGAGAAGCGTGATCCTGTTGTAGTAATTGTTGGTCATGTTGATCATGGAAAAACAACACTGTTAGACTATATTCGTAAGGCAAAAGTTGCTTTAGGCGAAGCAGGCGGAATTACTCAGCACCTTGGAGCGTATAGCGTTGGCACAAAGAATGGAGACATTGTTTTCCTTGATACGCCAGGACATGAAGCTTTTTCTGTTATGCGTGCTCGAGGAGTAAGTGTTGCTGACATCGTGGTACTTGTTGTTGCTGCGGATGATGGCGTTAAGCCACAGACTATTGAAAGCATTAAAGCTGCACAGTCTTTAAAGGCTACAGTTGTTGTAGCGATTAATAAAATTGATAAAGTTGATCAAATTAAAATTGATACAGTAAAAAGAGACTTGTCTCAGTACGGCTTGTTGTCTGATGAATGGGGCGGAGAAACTCCATATGCACTTATCTCGGCAAAAGACGGAACAGGCGTTGAGGATCTTCTAGAGTTACTAGCTTTACAGGCGGAGATGCTTGATTTAGTTACGAATTCAAAAGTTGCAGCTCGTGGATATGTCCTTGAGTCACAAGTTAAAAAAGGCCGTGGAGCTGTTGCTTCACTGTTATTGCATTGTGGAACTTTATCTCTTGGTGATTTTTTCATTTGCGGTGATGTTGATGGTAAAGTCAACTCTATTGTTGACGGTTCTGGCGTTTCGTTAAAGTCAGTCGGTCCATCAAAGCCAGTTTTAGTTTCTGGTTTTTCAAATTTACCAAAAGCTGGCGACTTGCTACAAGTTGCAACACAAAAAGAAGTGAAGAAGCATCAGGGAGCTGTTGTTTGGGCAGCTGAAAGTAAGCAAATGTATGATGCTTCGCAAGAAGCTCTTAATGTTATCGTTAAAGTTGGCTCTTACTCATCAAAAGATGCAGTTATTAATTCTCTTAATGAAATCCCAAGTTATAGATCGCTTCCTATTAGAGTTATCTCTTCTGGCGTTGGCGATATCACTGAAAGTGATATAGAGTTTGCTGAGCAAGCAAAAGCAACTATTTATGGGCTTGACGTTAAGGTAGAGCGAAATGCTTTAGCGTTAAAGAGTGAAGTGCCAATTAAAATTTATAATATTATTTATAAATTGATTGATGATGCTCGTGAGTCTGTATTGAAAACAAGAAGACCTGAATACATAGAAACAGAATTAGGAAAAGCGACAGTCAAGGCAATCTTTAGAGTTAACTCTGCTACTATTGCAGGAGCTGGAGTTTCAAAAGGCGCTATTAAAAAAGGCGAACTTCTTGCGATCTACAGAAATGGCAAGAAAATTGGTGAAGGCACTGTGAAGAGTTTACAAAAAGATAAGCGTGCAGTTGACACAGCGCCAGCAGGATTTGATTGTGCATTTAGATTGGATGAGTTTGAATCTTGGAAGATTGGCGATGAAGTTGTTTGCTTTAGTCGTGAAGAAAAGAAGTAAATTAGGCTTGTTGCACAAAATTACTTTTGTTGCATAATAATATTAAACAAGAGCACAACCCCTTTTAGTAAAGGGGTTGTGCTCTTGTTGCGTTTTTAAGTATGTATAAAGTTTTTACATTTTTGACAGAACTAATAAATTAAGACTTAGATCTCTTGCACTAAGATATTTGAAAAGATATTTAGGTAGTATGGTTTGAGAACTGCTTATTAACAAAATGGAAATTACAATGTTGAGTTGTCGTTTCCATTTTGTTTTTTATTAAGTAGGCCTTGTAGCATTCCTATATTTTTTCTGTCGTTTTCTAGATCATCACCCTTTGGGGTTTCTAATATTTTTGGAACATCCTTCAGTTTTTGATCATTCATAATCATAGAAAAAGCCTGTAGTCCCATAGCCCCTTCTCCGATGTTTTCATGACGGTCAACACGTGAATTCAGTTCTCTTTTAGAGTCGTTTATGTGAATTATTTTGAGATGTCTAAGCCCAACAATAGAATCAAACTTTTGAATCACGTCGGTATAGCCTTGAGGTGTAGTAACGTCATACCCTGCAGCAAATATGTGGCAAGTGTCAAAACAAATACCGATTCTTTCTGCGTTTTTTACCTGCTTAATAATCTTTGCTAGCTCTTCAAACGAACTACCAACGCTTTTGCCTTGTCCTGCCATGGTTTCAATTAAAACCGTTGTGCTGCAATCGCTAGTTTCCCGTAGCGCCTGATCGATATAATCTCCAGTTTTTTGTAGAGTTTCATCTTTGTTTTCGGGCTCAGCTGTTCCGGGATGCAAAACAAGAAATGGAATTTGTAGTTGGTGGCATCTTCTTATTTCGTCAACAAGAGCAATAAGCGACTTTTCTTGTACTCCAGGAGTGACCGATCCTAGATTAATTAGGTATGATGCGTGAGAAACGACTATTTTTATGTTGGATTTTTTTTGTGCTGCGATAAACAATTGAGCTTCGCTGTCTGCAATGGGCTTTGATTTCCACTGCCTGTTACTTTTTGTAAATATTTGAACTGCTGTGCAGTTAAGCTCTGTTCCTTCTTCTATTGCTTTAAAGAAACCGCCTGCAATCGAAACGTGAGTTCCTAACAGGCATTCATTTTTTTTGGTCATGAAAAGTGCCTTTTGTGATGTGATATAAACTGTCTATAGGACATCATACTGGTAGTTAAAAATTTGACAAATTATCATATTTTATAGAAACTTTAAACAACAAGCTTTTCTATAATTGATAAGTATATTCATTTCAATTCTCAGGACTTTCATGAAATTTTTTCAGACAAAAAAACTGTCAATAGCGTTACTGCTATTGTTGGTTCCCGTTATATCTTTTGCCGATTCTTCGCAGCAATCAAAGCAAGTTAAGGCTTCTGGTAAAATAGTTAAAGAGATTTATGCTAACCGTGGCATGACTTATCTTAATAAAAGCATTGTTTCTGATACGGCTCGCCGCTTTAGAACAACTGCAGATGGCACATTGCTTGCTTCTTATGGTGATAATGAAAAGAATCCTATAGTTGATGCAAAAATGGCCATTCGTTTCCGTTATGACGTTGGTACAAATGCATTGATACAAACAGCATCTTCTTCAATTACTCTTGGTGGTGCAGATATAACTCTTCCTTCATCTAGTATACAAAAAACAACAGCATGGCTACGAGAGTTATTTGTAAAGGTTTCTTTGGATGCAAACCAAGAGGAGTCTCTGCATTACATTAAAGTGGGAAGCTTCCCTTATGAGCTTGGTCGTGGAATTGCTTTTGGTTCAGCTTACAGCTCAGGAGGTTTCTTGGGATTGAACCCTCGATTCTCAATTGATCAGTTTGCTCCAGGGTCTTTGTTGCATACTGAGATCATTAAAGGATCTTTGTCTGGTGAATTGTATTATGCAATGCTTTCAAATCCTAACTCATCATTTAAGGAAAATGCAGAAGTTATTCGCGCTCATGAGCTTACTGAGATACCTTCAAAGGGACAAAGGGGCTTGAATCGTGAGGTTTGGATTACTTCAGGTTCTTTAAATTGGAAAGCTATACAATTATCAGATCTTAAATTAGACGTTAATCCTTATGCATACATGTATGTTTCACCAGATCAAAAACTTGAATTTGCAGCAGACTCTGATAGCCAGTTGTACGCAATTGGAACGGCTTTAGATTTTAAATCTGGAAAATTTGAGTGTGGTCTTGATACAGCGTTTCAGGGTGGAAATACAAGAGTTAAGCCGTGGGATAGAAATTATTCAACATTGGTAAACGATGACGGTTCTGTAACCGCTCAATATACAAAAGTTTATACTGATGATACTTGTACAACTCTTGCAGTTGCAAATACAGCCAATCAGGCGACAGTAGCGTCTTCGGACTTAGGCTTTGATCAAAACGGAAAAGAAATTGGAACGAGTGGGCTATATAATGCTACTGACAGATTCCGACCTATTCAAAAAATACTTTATCATGGTTACTTTTTTGTAGCTGATATGGCATATGAATTGATTGAAAAACAATTAAAAGTTTGTGCAGATTTAGGAGCAGTTTCTGGTCATTTAGATGATCAAACTGATGTTAATTCATTAACGTTAGATCAAAGAATGAATCAAAACTTTAATGGATTTGTTCCTGTTCAGTCAGTTTATTCTGGAAAGCGCTTGCAGCATCTTGTTATGCTTAACACGGGTGTTCCTCGATTTACTGTTCAAAATCCTCAGCTGAGCTTAGACCAAATACACACTCCATCTAGAGTAACTGGCGTTACAACACTAACGAATGCTTTTACTAATCTTGCATATACTGGTGTTGGACTAGAATATTCACCAGCTAAGTTTGCAGACCAAAAAGCTTTAATCAAGCCAGTTGCGTTATACTATTGGATGCTAGAGTCTCCATCATTAACTGACGGCACAATTTCATCACACGCTTTAGGAGTTGCTTTGAGCTTAGAGTTTAAAGCGACAATCAAAGAATGTTTAGACATGGGTGGTTTTGTAGGTTGGATGGTTCCAGGAAAACAATACAAGCAGCTTGCGGGAACACAACTTAAGGGTGGAAAATTAGGCAGTGATACTGCATATGTTTTAAACTTTTCTATGACATATAAATTTTAAAGAAGAGGTTTATTTATGATTAACATGAAACGAACTACTTACTGTGGATTAATCACAGAGCAGTTTTTAAATCAAGAAGTGACTTTGGCAGGTTGGGTTAATAAGCGTAGAGATCATGGCGGTTTAATTTTTGTTGATCTTCGTGATCGTGCTGGAATTATGCAGATCGTTTTTAATCCAGACTTTGACAAAGAAGCGCATGAGCTTGCACATCAACTTCGCAGTGAATACGTTATTTTAATTCATGGTAAAGTTATTGCGCGTGAAGAAAGCTTGATCAATACAAACATTCCAACAGGTAAATTTGAACTTCAAGTCACTCATTTAACAATTTTGAACAAAGCTAAAACGCTTCCATTTGCCTTAGATGAAGGCGAATCTGTTGATGAAGAGACTCGATTGAAATATCGTTACTTAGATTTACGTCGTCCAGAAATGTTGAAAAAATTTCAACTTCGTAATGACATTATCTTTGCAACGCGAGAGTTTTTCCATAATGATGGATTTATTGATGTTGAAACTCCAATTTTAACAAAAAATACTATGGAAGGCGCGCGAGAGTTTATCGTGCCATCTCGAATTCATGAGCATAGTTTTTATTCACTTCCTCAATCTCCACAAATGTACAAGCAACTATTGATGGCTTCTGGTTTTGATAAATATGTACAGATTGCTCGATGTTTTAGAGATGAAGATTTAAGAGCAGATCGCCAGCCTGAATTTACACAACTTGATTTCGAAATGTCATTTGTTAACGAAGATGATGTTATGAGTGTAATGGAAAATTACATCGGAGCTTTGCTTAAAAAAGTTTCCAATATTGATGTCAAAATTCCATTTAAAAGAATCACTTATGACTATGCATTTTCAAACTTTGGTTCAGACAAACCAGATTTAAGATTTGATTTAAAAATTCAGGACTTCTCGTCATTATTTGTAAACACCGAGCTTAAATTTCTAAAATCTGTTATTGCAGGCGGTGGAAAAGTTGGTGGAATACATGTTTCTGGAAAAGCTTACTCTCGTTCAGAATTGCTTGGATGGGTTGATAAAGCTATGAAATTTGGAGCAAAAGGCTTATTGTGGATTCGATTCAACGAAGAATGTAAGCATGAGTCCCCTGTTTCGAAGTTTTTACCAGAAGACTTTTTTGATCAAGTTAAAAACACCATTTGCCCTACTTTAAAAGCTGGAGACACAATCTTCTTAATCGCTGGTGAATATGAAGATGCGTGGCCATTGCTTGGACGCTTACGTTTAGACGTTGCAGCAGATTTAAAAATTATTCCAGAAAATGAATTGAATTTTTCTTGGGTTGTTGATTTCCCAATGTTTGAGTATAGCAAAGATGACAAGCGTTGGTATTCGATGCACCACCCCTTCACATCTCCACAAGATGGTTGGGAAAAGTTAGAACAAAAAGATATTAAAGCTCGAGCTTATGATATCGTGTTGAACGGTGTTGAGCTTGGTGGTGGATCTGTTCGTATTCATGACTCAGCAATGCAGCAAAAGATATTTAACATGATTGGCATGAGTGACGAAGCGGCTCAAACGTACTTTGAGTTTTTATTAGAATCTCAAGAACTTGGATATCCGCCTCTGGGTGGACTTGCAATGGGTATTGATCGCTTTGTAATGTTAATGACTAATTCTAAATCTATTCGTGAAGTTATTGCATTCCCAAAAACTCAGCGAGCTGCTGATCCAATGATGAAGGCACCTTCTGGCGTTGAAGAGAAGAAATTAGAAATATATGGACTGAAGTTTTTACCAAAAAAAACAAAGTAAATTAAAAATAGAAAAAGCGTCTTGGAAACAAGGCGCTTTTTTTGTAAAGGCATGAGTCATGAACAAAATTAGCATTTCATTAGCGACTCTACTCGCTTTTAGTCTGAGTGCGTGCGAAGAGCCTTCGGATAGTCGGGAACGAGTTCAGAAAACTTTAACGGAGGTGATTACAAATCAGGCAGCTCCGAGAATGGTAATTGCTTCAAGAGAGAGATACGTTGCAGAGGAAGAAGAAAATCAGAGCTCTGAAGAAATAAGACGTATTGTTGCGAAGTTTCCTCGCTTCAAGAGATTCCTTATTACATACTAAAATCTCTTTTTCTAAGAGAGTTCATTGAATTAGCTGTTTTTTAAAGTTGAAAGAATAAAAATGTATATAAAAATAATGATATCAACCCTATTCGTTTTGAGTGCGCATGCAAGCTTGCAGGGATCAGAGCGTAGCAAGGTTTGTAGTAATTTAGAGGCTTTGAGCAAAGCGATTCAAGATGCAGATACGTTTGATGCACAAAATCGTGAGTGCTTTCATTTGGAAAGTGTTACGTTTCAATCGAATAAGTTAGACGATGCTGTATACAAAGCTGGGAACCCCGAGAGTTTTAGAGGTATGCTTTTGGCTCTTTGGAGCTTGCCAACAATCACAGCTATTGGATTGGCTTTACCTTGTATCCCTAATAAATTAGTTGCGAGCCGTCGGTTTGATACGAGCCTTGCTACCGCAAAAGGTTTAAGAGAGAGGCTTCAAGAAGAAACGAACGACTAAATTTTTTATAAAGAAGAAATATACATATTAAATTTTAGTGACAAAGCTATAAAATTTATTTACTCAAGCACTCAGTAAAGTTGAGCGTTGCCCTGTAAGATTAGAAATCGACTTCCTTGATTAGGTCGTTTTTTTGACGATGTAAAATTTTTTACTCTTTTAGAGTTATCTTTTTACAAATTATTAGAAATTAGACCCATCATTTTAGTGACTCTGCTAAGAAAAGTAAGCTATCTATTAAACCTGTCTGCAAAGTCCGCCGCTGATGACATTGGGTCTACTACACGTAAAAGCTTTACGACGACTTCTCGTTTTTGGTCGCCATCCATAAGGCCTTGAGTCTCTTCTTTTGTTAGTATCTTTGTGAGGGAGGTTAGTATAGCGTCATTGCTTTCAAGGTCTTTGTGCTCTAAAGCTTTTTTCACAGTCGGTTGAGCTAAAGATTTATCAATACCGAATTTACAGCAAGCATCGACAATGTTGCGGTACGAGGTCAAGGCTTCTTGAACTTGCTTTGGATAGAGATATGTAGTAGTCATTTTTGGCTTAACCTTTAAGCAATTAAGGAGCCGTTGGCTTTTTGTTGGTTCAGGTGAGTTTTTGGGGCTCGAGGTGCTTGAATTTGAACGGAACTTGTTTTGCTTAACGTTTAAACAATTAAGTAGTTGTTGTGTTTTTGTTGGACTTATAATTTGTTGAGGAGATAGATCGTGCGTTATTGATAGAGCAGGTTCACTTGGTGAATCACGAAAGGCTTGAATCTTTTTGAGTGTATTTGATATTTCAGTTTCTAATTGCTCTATACTACGCCCCGCTCGACGACTATTGTCTTTTAGCTTTAAAAGTTTTTGTAAATTAAGATGATTTCTCCATTTCCTTAGGAGTTCTTTATCAACGTAATGGTTCCATGGGTAAGACTGGCTTTCTGGTAAAGTTATTGTTAGTTGTTCGTAGTGAGGGCCGTCATGAATCTTTTTTAGGGTAATAGCTATTAATGCTTCGGATTCGGTTATGTTCTGTTTTTCCCGTTGAACGGCTTTATTTAATTTTAAAAGTTCCTGCTGGTTAAGATGGCTATTCCAGTCTTTTAGGCCGCTTTCACTAACTTTATTGTTCCATGGTTGAGTGATGTCGTTTGGTAAGTTTGACGCAGGTGTGACGACATAATGACATATAATTATTGCTAAGTAGAGGAATGTCTTTCTTAGATACGTCATTGTAATAACCATTTTTTTATAATTAACAGATCTTTGTCTTTTGGTTTTAAAAGTAAGTATGACTATGAAAACAAAAAAATATATTTAAATAAAGGATGTCTTAGTAGGACTGATACTTGTTTCAAGTGAAGTGGATTTATTATGAGTTTTTATTTTTGCTTTACGTAACAAATTGAAATATAATCAGAGAGTATTATCTAACTTTTTTAGTAGGACTCTTGTTATGAAGTTGCAGTATATATTTTCCGTATTTATTTGTAGTTCATTTTGTATTCAACCTCAACAGGAAGATAAGCTAGCCCCCATTGTTATTCCGCCTGGAAATCCTGTTTATTTTGTCACAAACAATTATCTTCAGTCTGAACAAGCTCAAAGCGTGAAAACTGATCAAAAAACTGATCAAAAAACTGATCAAAAAACTGATCAAAAAACTGATCAAAAAACTGATCAAAAAACTGATCAAAAAACTGATCAAAGTCAATCAAACAATCAGTCTGCATCTGCTTCAGCAACAAATTTAAACTCTATAGACTTCTGGGTAGACTTATTAGGTCAGCAGCAAAAGAACTTTTCAGAGCAATCAAGCAGTTTTTTAGCTTTAGCTGATGACAATAAAGTAATAATTTCATGCATGAGTTTACTTGCAGGTTATGGCTGCATTGCCTATAAAATTTACACTGCAAATCAATTGATCAATAACCCTTCTTCGTGGTCAAATTGGAAAAAAGAAAAGACACTTGAAGATCTTTTTACTATACCCCAAAGCAAATTAGAGGCTGATCTTTTGTATGAATTTCAAAGTCGCTATATAGATTCTGACAACCCAACAGATTTTATTTTCTCAATTGTGCAATCTTCTGTGTCTTTGCAGAATGAAATTGACGTCGTGAAAAGACAAATTATTCGATACCAGTGGATTGCGGCCTGCAAGGGATATCGATTGTTATTTCTTAATCCAGATTCCTTACAGATCTTACAAGAGAAACATAGAAAACTTACATTCATTAAGCACATTTTCGCATCCTGGTGCGCAAATTATAAAATAGAAAAAAACAGTTAATGTTAGTAAAAAGCGGCTTGAAAATTCAAGCCGCTTTTTTTAGCTAAGAATAAAATTAGTTTGATTCTTTTATTTCTTCGATTTTTCTATCGTTAATAGCTACCTGTTGCTTGCTTGATTTTATTGAATTTTGTTGAGCTTTGATTTGAGGTGAGAAATCTTGTTTTTTACTTTGAGATTTCTGAAGTTTACTCACCCTGCTTTGACGTTTTTCTATGTCTGCATTTAATAGATCGTTTTGTCGTTGCAAGGCCCCTAACCTTTCTTTTGCTTCTGGCGAAAGGGATACTTCTTCTTTTCTTTGTATTTCGTCCCCTATAAAGTCGATGAGTTCTTCTACGCTACTTTGAGCTTGTCCCTCTAGAAGCTTAACATTGGTGCCTTCAAGGCTACCCTGCTCCGCTTGAATTTTTGTGCCATGGAACGAGAAGCACCCAATGCAAAATAAAGCTATTTTTAAAAATTTCATACATCTCCAATTTTTTGGTTTAGCGTTAACTCTCTTTTGTTTTCTTTTTTAGCTCAAACTTTAAACCTAAGAAGCTATTTCCTCGTTGCTCTGTCTATGGTTTCCAATATCCATAAGTTTCGTGAGATCTTACCTATGCGCTGCTTTCTTTTGACGTCAATTTTGGCCATGAGTGATTTTGGAATGCGAAGCGTAAGGCGATGATCATCTTCTTCTGCAAAGGTAACTTTTGGTAAATCTCCGCCCTTTGCGATAAAACTTTCAACGTTTCTTTCAAGGTCAAGCAGTGTCGCTTTTGTTGCTTTTTTTAGTTCTTTTATTGCCATTTTTCAATCCTTTTTCTGTTAGTTTTGTGTTTTTAATGTGATTGTTTTGACACTACGCTGTCAGGTTATCGACATTTTTATGGTTCATTTGATATGTCAAAACATCAATGTCTTTAGTATTGAATATTGCGTTACAGAGGGCGTTTATCTCGCTTACAGCTTTTTTGTCTTTTTTCATCTCTGTAACTCCAAGCCCTTCTGCTGTTGCATTTGAGAATGCTTTTCGGAGCCCAATTGTTTGTGGGAGGAGTGTGAGCCCTTGGACTTGTGATAGAATTTTTTTTGCATCTTCATTATCAGATCCGCGAGAAATTGCACAATTGATAAAAGCGAATGTTTTTAAATTTGGATTGAGGATCGAAACTTCTTGTATTAACTCAGAAACTTTTACAGCAGTCCAGATGTCAAAGCTTTTTGGTTGGAATGGAACAAGGAAAATATCAGACACGGTGAGAGCTGCGCGGAGAGATGATGTATCTCTTCCTCCACAATCGATAATGATATCGTTGTAATTTGGCATTAATTTTAGCACTTCTGTGCGCACTGCATTTGCTCGTAATCTTATGGCTGTCCATGGAGTGTTGATTCCAAGACCCATTCTATGATCAGACCAGTCTCCAGCAGTACCCTGCTCATCTCCATCAACAAGTAATACCTTTTTTCCTTCTTGGGATCGTAGCACTGTTAAGTTGGTTGCAATTAAAGATTTTCCGCAGCCCCCTTTAATTGCGCCTATTGTTACAATCATACAATGTCCTTTTTCTGCTATATTTGGTTTGTTTTTGACAACGAAATAGCATGTTTTTTGCTTGTTTTTCGCGGTCATATTTTTGTCAAATAAACAGTACCAAAAAAGAAAGAACAGAGTCAACTTTTATGTCAAAAGTATTGAAAAAAGGCGATGATAAAGACATCTTTCTGGAGATGAATTGGCAAGTTTTTAACTCCTTAAAAAAAGAGAAAACTAGACGAGTTTAGATGGAATTTTTTAAAGATAAAGAGCGCTATCTACTCCTCTTGTAAGTGGTAAAGATCATCACTTTTTTTCTTGTTGGAAAAACAGCAGCAGAAACAGGAGTGGTCGTGGGTGGAGGTTTCGTATTCAGATGATGAAGATGAGGTTCTGTTGTTTTCTTCTGAAGTGTCATCGTGTTTATGACTTTTTTTTGATGCTTTTTTGTTGTCTATTTTATCAGAGATTTCACTGTTGGTGTTATTAATTGGAATTGAATAGAATCTCTGAAATGCTTTTTCTTCAGAATCTTTACTAGTTTCTGATTGATCTCTTTGGTCTCCATTTTTTTCTGTAGGTGTCCCTGATGCTAAAATGCTGAAACAAGGGACCATTACTGCAATGGTGAACAGGGATAGTTTTTTTAAGTAAGTCATTTTGTTACCGTTTTTTTGATGCTTTTATGTTGTGTTAACGACATGATTATAGTGTCTTTTAAATAAAAAAAAAGCGGACTTTAAACATGATTTTTTTTAACTTTTATGTTTTTTACTTACTGGTTCCAGCGCTGTGATTTTTTATTTTTTTGTCATTATCAAAATCCTCATACGAGTTCGTGTACCCTTCTTGAGATTTTTGTGATGAATGATTTATAGCTCCGTATTCTGGCGATTCTCCAGGAGCGCATTTTCGAGAAAGCATTAAGTCTTGGTTGGTTTTCTTCTTGGTTAAAGATGGATCCTTTGATTTTTCTGACCCATAAAAGCTTGTAGAGAGTAAAGTGATTGTTATGCATAGTAAAAACATTTTTGATTTTTGCATAAATTTCCTTTAGAAGGATGGAAGGTGCGCTCCAAACACACCTTCCATTTTCTTTTTTTATTTTAAAACAATTGCATCTTTTTCTGCGTCTACGACTATGGATTTTTCTTGAGGATTTTTTAAGATGTGCTGCGATATTGGTACCATCAAATATTGCTTAATCGCCCTTTTCATTGGTCGTGCACCAAACTCTGCAATAAATCCTTTGTCGGCAATAAAGTCGACTGCGTTGTCGGTAAGAGTCAGGTTGATACCCTTCTCTTTCAGGCGGAATTCTAGCTGCTTAAGATGCATTTTTGTAATATTGTGAATCGTTTTCTTATCAAGCATTTTAAAGTAAACGATATCATCGATTCTGTTTAAGAATTCAGGCTTAAATGTTTGATGTAATATTTTCTCAATTTCACTTTTTACTGTTTCATTGAGTTCTTTTGCTGCTAAAATAATTGGTGATCCAAGGTTAGATGTCATGATTATAATTGTGTGCGTGAAGTCAATCGTACGTCCCTGACCGTCTGTTAACCTTCCGTCATCTAAAATTTGTAAGAAAATATTAAAAACATCTGGATGAGCTTTTTCTACTTCATCAAATAAAATCACAGCATAAGGACTTTTACGAACAGCTTCGGTTAATTGTCCACCTTCTTCGTGCCCAACATAGCCTGGAGGTGATCCAATAAGTCGAGAGACTGAATGTTTTTCCATGTATTCTGACATATCGATACGAATCATTTTCCGTTCGTCGTTGAACAAGTAATCGGCTAAACTTTTTGCAACTTCGGTTTTACCAACACCCGTTGGTCCTAGGAATAGAAACGACCCGATCGGCTTATTTGCTTCAACAAGGCCTACTCGGTGCATTTGGATCGCATGAGCCACTTTTTCAATAGCTTCATCTTGCCCTGCTACTCGCTCTTTTAGTATAGATTCTATAGAAAGAAGTTTTTCTGAGTCATCGCCCTTTAGTTTTTCTGTTGGAATACCTGTCCAACGAGAAAGAACCTTTGCAATATCCTCTTCAGTAACCTCTTCTTTGATCATACTTGACCCATTGCTAGCAATTTTTTCTTGTTGTTCTTTAAGTTTTGCTTCGAGGTCTACAAGTTTACCGTACTTAAGTTCTGATGCTCGTGCATAGTCGCCCATTCGTTCTGCTTGCTCATACTCATGAGTGGCAAGTTCGATAGCTTCTTTTATGTGTCCCATTTTCTCAAGCGGAGCTTTTTGAGTCGCCCATTGATTCGCAAGAGTTTGATGCCCTTCTTTAAGCCCTGCAAGCTCCTTTTCAAGTTCTTTGAGCCTTGCACTTGAGGCAGCGTTATTTTTTTCTTTTTCTAACGCAAATTTTTCAATCTCAAGTTGTCGAATCTTTCGCTCCATTTGGTCAAGTTTTTCTGGCTTAGAATCGATTGCCATTTTAACCATGGATGCAGCTTCATCGACAAGATCTATGGCTTTATCTGGTAGAAATCGGTCAGGGATATTTTTAGCAGAAAGTTGTGCTGCGTTAACAAGTGCTTGATCAGTGATTCTGATACCATGATGGAGTTCATACTTTTCTTTGATTCCACGTAAAATTGATATTGTATCTTCGATAGATGGTTCTGGGACGATAACTTTTTGGAATCGTCGTTCGAGAGCTGCATCTTTTTCGATATATTTTTTATACTCTTTGATGGTTGTTGCACCAATGCAATGGAGTTCGCCTCGAGCTAGAGCAGGCTTGAGAAGATTAGAAGCATCCATTCCACCACCAGAAGATCCAGCACCCACAAGCATGTGTAATTCATCGATAAATAAAATGATAGAATCTTGAGCTTCTGTAACAACCTTTAAAAGGCCTTTTAAACGTTCTTCAAATTCTCCTTGGTATTTTGCTCCGGCAATGAGTAGTCCAAGATCTAGGGAGTAAATCTGTTTGTTTTTTAGGCTCTCTGGAACGTCATCATTGATGATTCTTTGAGCTATACCTTCGACAACGGCAGTTTTTCCCACTCCGGGCTCGCCGATTAAAACAGGGTTGTTTTTGGTTCTTCGAGAAAGAATTTGAATAACTCGTCGAATTTCTTCGTGCCGACCAATGACCGGATCGAGTTTTCCCAATTGAGCTTGCTTGGTGATGTTTTGGCAATATTTATCTAAAATTTCATATTGATTTTCTGCATTTTTATCAGTCACTTTTTTTCCTTTTCTTATTTTTTTCATGAGGTCTAGGATGATTGATTTTGTAAACTTATGTTCTTTGAAAAAGGATACAATTGAGCTTGGTAGGGTGGAGGTTGTTGACCATACAATTAAAAGATGCTCGAGGCTAATAAATTGATCTTCGAGAGTTGTGGCTTCTTTTTGACAAGCATCAAAGAATTTCTGTATTGATGGGTCAGCAACGAGCTGGGATCCAGAGCTTGTTGGGAGTTTTTTTATTTCTTGTTCAATAGCTGTTTGCAATTCTTGAACAGGGATGTTACATCGTTGGTAAAACGAAAGGCAGAAATCGTTGGTTACACTTTTTGCAAGGAGGTGAATTGGTAGAAATGTTGAGTTTTCATTTTTTTGGGCAAGCTGAATGCTGTTGTTGACTAAATCGGTCGTCGATTGTGTGAAACTTTCAAAATTCATAACATTGTCCCTTAAGTTGTTTTTTTGACACTATCAGAATAATTTAAGATTAACTTATCAGTTTTTTATATGATGTCGAGATCTATTTTGTTTTTATATTTATGTAAATTAAATATGAGTCTGCTCGTGTAGATATTGATTTATGTTCTTCTGGTAGAGTATAGGTATAGGCAAGTTTTACCGTACCCTGATGCGTTATTTTTTTTATATGATATTCTTAGTAAAGAGAAGGTGAGAGTATTTCTGCTTTATGGACATGAATCAGAAAATAGTCTATCTTTTACTTTCTTGAATTTGTTACAAATAGGGTGGATTAGGACAAAATAGGGTATGTTTATGAAAAACTATTTAATGTTTTTTTTATTAGTGATTTTTCAGAGTGAAAGTTCTTTTGCAATGTATCGAGGATATGAAAGTTCCTTACGAAATATTCTGACTTGGTCTCAAGGAGAGATTGTAGAAGCTAAGAAGGGTAAGCCTGAGGATATGCCTTTATCATATAAAATGACTGCAATGAGATTGCGTAATGGTTTTTATTCCAAAACAGGAGAATTTCCTTGTAGTCCGTATGAGTTTTATTACAACGATTTTCTTGCTGAGGGTAGAAGTGATCAATTGTTTGATTCTCCAGATACTGTTACTGATCCAAAAATGTCACCGCATAACTTTCTTCGAAAATCTTCTAACACATTGCAGTCAGGGCCATTAGAAGGCGTGAAACAATCTGCTGAAGAACGTACTTACATTGCAATGGTAAAAGCGATTACTGTGTATGCTGACAATAGAGAGCAAGATGAAATTTTACCAGGGTTTCATGCTATTCGAAAACAATTTCATAAAGATAGATTCGCTAACCTTAGAAAAGGGTAGTCGTTTTTTATGATTAGCTGTATCAAGCTTTGGCGCCACAAGATATTTTTCGGTATTTATTTTTATAATCAGGTGCTATAATTTTCATAATTTTTTAACTTAACATGTGATAGGTGTTTACTATGAATTTTTATGTTATCGCTTTGTTTTCTTTTTACTGTTTTAGCGTTCAAGCAAGTGATGCTTTGCGCACACAGAAAGTGCAAGAGTTGCAGTCGATTATTCATCGAACCGTGAACTCTGTAGAACATAGTCAGTTGCCTTTGACGTCAGAAGATTTCATTTACCAGGCAGCTGGAATATCGAAAGCTCTTACAAACGCAGGGTGTAAAGAAAATTACTTATCAAGCTATGTCCATGCAGCAACTAACTGTACTACTTCTTGCTTACCTCTTTATTCGTCGAGGGTTCGCTACAGTTATACTTTGTACACAGCGCAGCAATACATTACAAATTTTAATGCCTCAAATCAAGACACTACGAGATACGTACAGCTTGGCGGTGATGGTGACAGTGAGAATTTTTAACTGTCGAAAAATATGTATAGCAGCTTTTTGTTGTTTGATTTTTGGATTCACTCTTATAGATGCATCGCAACATTTAAAGCATCGATTCGGTGATGATCGACCGGCTGCAATAAGATTAGCTTTTTGGAAGGGCGCTTTAAGCTTGAAAGAGCAAGGAGTAAAGGCAGACCATGCAAGCGCTGTAATTATAAAAAGAATGGAAGAGGTAAGGTTTAAGAAGCTTGCTGATGATGAAAAACACGTGCAGGGCGACAGTAGTTGTTTGCAAAAATGTTTCCAATGGAGTTCTGATTTTTTTTACGGCATGAATGTAGGTGATCGTGTTGGTAAGCGTAGTAAAAAAAATTAAAGATAACAAGTTAAGTCTGCCGATGGTTTATTGATTAGGGTTTTATGTTTTTGAATTTTTTTATATTTTTTTTCTGTAGCTTTTCTTTACAGGCAGGTGGTATAGAAGCTTTTTCACCAGAAATAATGGAAAGAATGGAGAGCAATAATACAGCAATTGAAAAAATTGCTTATCTAAAACGAGTTATTTGTATGTCAAATAATATGGTTTCTCAAGCTAAAGATGGTCAAGATCTTACGAATCATTTTTTTGTGTGTAAGCAAGCGACAGAAGGCTTGGACAATGTTATTTCCTTTGTCTTAGCATCCAAGCCCTATTCTAAGGGGCTTGCAATTCAAAAGTTGTCTGATTGTGCTGGACAATGTATGTTGTGCTTTTCATATTCTAAAGAACATAGAAGTTCGTTAGTAGAAAGTGCTTTTGAAAGAAAGTCTTTATTTGCAGAGCAACTTTTAAGAGACTTAAAAAAAGAAGATAATTCTGTTGATTGATCGGGCTTTTTACGGTTTTATTTGTTCATGATACTGTTGATTACATTGATAAACATACATCCAAGAGGTGAAATGAACTTTTTTAAAGTTATAAAAGAGTACGTTTAATTTACGTTAGTTTTTGTTTTTTTCGATGGTAAGAAATTGCAAAGTGATGAGCGTAATCTCTTATTTTTAAAATTAAGCGATCGGCCTCTTGGTGAATATCAAGTTCGATCGTTTTTTCATTATCAGGGAAGAACACAGTTTCTAGGCCAACTGTTCGGTTTTCACCTTTTGCGATACTTATAATTTCTGCAGGGCCAGCAAGGAGCTTTGTTGCATTAAGTTGTCCTTTGCCACCATCGATAATAATTAAATCGGGAAAGTTTTCTGCTTTGCGATATCTACGTGCAACGATTTCTGCTAAGGCTGCGCAGTCGTTTTGCTCAATAAGTGACTTGATTGCAAAATGTCGAAAGTTTTTTTTATCAGGTTTTCCATCAAGAAATCGGACGCATGATCCGACAATTGATTGGCTTTGCATGTGAGAAATGTCAAAACAGTCGATTGTGTAAGGTATTTTAGCCAGTCCTAGTCGCTTTTTAAGATTGGAGAGTAAATCAATGCTGCTTGAGGTTTGCTCTGCGTAGAATTGATTTTTGATGTTTGTGTATTTTGTTTTTTTAAAGGTTTGTAGCGTTTCAACAATTGATTGTAGGTGGTACTGATAATTTGTGAGATGTTGTGATCGTTCGAAATTTAAATTTTCATTACTTACTTTAATTTCTTCGGACAATGTTTTTATCGCTTGCAGGTATTGATTGTCTAAGATTTGGCGTGCGATATCGAGTCTGAATGTGTAAAAGGTCTCATCAAAATCAGGTCTACAACTTCCCGCGCAAATATTAATATGGTATTGCAGGCAACCAGATTCTATTTTTTTTCCACAAATATTAAGTTGGAATGTTTTCTTTAAATATTCAACAAGTTTAAGGGCGTCTCTTTTTGTTAAGAAGGGTCCAAAGTATTCACCTTTTTTCTTTTTGATTCTGACCGTAGAAATTGTCGGAATTTTATCTTGTGAGAAAAAAATATAAACGTATGGATTTCCAGATTTTAATAATCGATTGAAGGGCGGTTGATGTTGTTTTATAAGTTGAGCTTCTAAAAATAAAGCTTCGACTTCATTATTGGTCGTGATGACTTCGATATCGACAGCATGTTTTAAAAGTTCTATGACTTTATCATCTTGATTAGAAAAGTAGCTGGTAATTCTATTTTTTAAATTTTTAGCTTTACCAATGTACAATATGGCATTGTCTGCATCTTTAAAAAAATATACGCCAGGAGATTTTGTAAAAGTTTTTTGAGAAATCATATTTTTAAAATCTGTAAAATAGCCACACTCGATTTTGTTTATAATTGAGTGTAGCTATTTATTTTTAAAAAGCGAAACCAGAGCTTCCGGAAAGGCTAAACTCATCACTAAAATCACCACTATTTGGAGCTGATCCTTCTTGCGTAGAGAGCGATTCATCGCTGGAAGCATTGCGTATAGTCATTGTTGTTTGAGCGGGAGCATCAAATGCAGATTCACTATCTTGATCGGTATTGAATGGATCGAATGCCGATGAGCTTGTTTGTGCTGGTTGGTCTGCATTGAAGGGGTCGAACGCTGAATTTGTTTGTTGATTTTCTTCTTGCTCAAAACCTCCGTTAAACGCCGATTGATTTGAAGAAGGGTTTACGTTTGTTTGTGCTGGCTGGCCTGTGTTGAATGGATCAAATGCGGATTCGTTTTGCGATGTCTCCTGCTGTTCAAAGTCTGAATTAAACGCTGATTGGTTTGGAGAAGACGTTACACTTTGTTGTGCTTGCGGGCTTGAGTTAAATGCATCGAATGTAGACTCTGTTGGCTGATTAGGCGGTTGTTCAAATTCCGTATCGAACGCGGATTGATTCGAAGAAGAGCTTATATTTGTTTGTACTGGAGGGTTTGTGTTGAATGCGTCAAATGCTGTACTAATAGCCGGTAGGTTTTGTGAAGAACTTATAGTTTCCTGAATTGGTTCTTCGAATGCAGATGTATCTGTTTGTGGAATTGAGCTTTGTTGTGAGAAATTTATTTTCCGTCCTGAAGTTGGTTCCGCTGTTGTTACTATAGGAATATCTTCTACTGCAGCTGCCTGTCCGCCAGAACCTCCGAATCCTCCGAAAGAAAATCCTGAGCTTCCCGAAAGGGTAAATGCATCTGTTGTAGAGCTACTTTCTGGAGCAGTAGATTCTTGTTGTTGTGGAATTGATGTAGACGTATCGAAAGCTGATGTTTGTTGTGAAGGGGCGCTTGCTTCTACTGGTTGTGATTGATCTTGATTAAAGCTAAAACTTGAAGGTTGACTTGAACTAAAATCACTTATTTGAATAATTGCAGTACCAGCAGCTTCTTTTTGCAGTTGGCTGATATTTGATTTTGTTTGTATGATCTGTGATGGTGCAGCGCTAGAAAGTCCAAGTTGGAATCCACCAGTTGATGGAGGCTCTGCATTAAGTAGGTCTGAGAATGATATTGTTGCTGAAGCCATCGCACTGATAGGAGGATCTTTTTCAGCTTGTGCAGCAGCATTAATAGTCGCATTGTATGATTGCTTAGCTGAATCAACAGGCCTTGAGATTGTTTGTGGTAAAGCGCCATATTGTTTCGCGTATCGCGCCATGACTGAGTAACCACCGTCGATTGGAGTTGCTTCTGTTTTGTTATAAACGTCACCAGTTACTAAACTAACCATGCCTGGCACGGCTTGCGATGGCGGCATACCAATGCTAGACCCAAGAGAATCTTGAATTAAGTCTGCCATAATCAAGTAGTCAGTAATTGGTTTACCAGATGCATCGCGAGTTGTAACTGTTGTAGGGCATGAGTAGATGAAGAATCCTTTTTCGATTGCATTTGCACTGATAGCAGTTAATTCGTAGCTACCAAAGTTTAAGGAAAGCATCTGTTGTTGGTAGGCTCTTGTAGATTGTATGATTGTGTCTGCTTGTTGCTGTGACAACCATGTGTTACTTGTTGCAAATACCTGCAAGGCATCTTTTTTGTAGGAAACAATCTTTCCTGACTTATTATAAACATTTCCGGTTATAAGACTTAAGATAGAGTTTGGAGTTTTTGATGGATCAGTAGGAGCAGGGCTATTTCCAATATTGTCAACGGAGCTTGATGATGTTGTTGCAAACACGACGTAATCAGTTATTGGACGCCCCTGAGAATCTGTAAGGTCTGTGCTTTGAGTCGTGTATAAATAATGCCCTTGTAGAATTTCTGGTTTTCCAGGAGACTGTATTTCCATTGGCCCAAATTGAGGGTTGAGTATTTGCTTCCACTTTTCTTTTGATTCTTTCTCTCGTTCTATTTCACTTTGGCCGTTTGTTTTTACTCGTACTTGCTGATTTTGTTTTATGTTTTGGTTTGGTTTTACAACGCCCCACTCGATTGCAAGACCAGAGAAAATCACACCAAATGTTCGTTGATCACATGGAGTTACGGTCGAAGTTTTTGTCCATTTATTTGTTGGGTTATCTTCTTGCCAGAAAGAAACGGTCAACTGATCTTTGTTTAAATCTGCGCTCATATGATAAATTGATGAATTATTAAGAATGTCACCATCCATAGGGTCTTGTGTAATCCATCCTTTACCTTGGTTTTCGTACAAGCCAAGTGATGGCATAGAATCTGCATCATCTCTTTTTAAGACAAACATTTTTGCTAAATGTTCATCAGCAAGGTCGATCGTACCTTCGTCTTGTATCGACTGCAGGTATTCTGCAGAATTGTAATCGTGGTAGTTACCACCCAGATACAGCCCGATGTGGTATGCAGTTGTTAAATTGTAGATTACACGGAATTTGATTTCGACTTGTAAAGGAGCTGTTACAGGTTGATTAATCGTTGATATAGCTTTTTGGTTGAACCAAAGTTTTGTTGCTTGTGGAACATCTTCATTAAAGTTTGTAGCAGCTTTTTTGCCGTGTTCTTTTGATGTGAGTGGAGCTTGTGCAACTTCTTGTGCGTATGGGAAATCAGGTCGACCAAGCGTCGTTGTGATAAATCCTTGTGAAGGGTAGAGGTAAGTGAATGGTGTTTCGAGTCCCCACATAGATCCAATGTCTGCCATTTTAAGTCCCTGGCTGTTTGGTGTAAGCATTTGGATGTATTGTTGAGCAAGTGTTTGTGCTATCTGATCCTGTGCGTTGTTAACCGAACTGTTAAGGAAGTTGTTGTAGTAGTGCAAGCCGAATGCCTGATTTTCTACAGCTACCTGATGTTTTTTATGTAATTCATCAATGAAAAGCCGTTGATTTGTTGTCATGGCAATTTTGTTATTCTCCACAAACTGCCATAATTTTTGGATAGAATCTCGCTCTTGGTTAAGCCTATCTTGAGCGAGTTGATCTTGTAGATACGCACCCATTGCGGTAAAGACTCCAAATCCAGCATTAAGAACTTGTCCGATTATAAATCCAGCTGAAAGACTTTCAGTTTTCACAGCAGCCATAATCCCATCATCCGCTGCATTTCTAAATGTCGATGTTTCGATAAGTCGATTGGCTTCAGCTTTTCTGATTTTGCGAGCATGATTCATAAGGTCGTCAGTTGCGTCGTCAGCAAGGGTTTGAGCGTTTTTGGCAGCAGCTTGATTTACAACATCATCTGCAGACGCCTTGGTCAGGGCTTTGGCAGCGTCATCGGCAGTTTCTTCTGCCGACTCTCTTGCCACAGTAGCTGCTCGGGATTGTATGGCTTGAGCAGAGTCATCAGCAAAGCCTTCGGCCGCTTTCTTAGCTGCTAGTTCCTCACTTTTTTTAGCGGTAAGGTTTTGAGTAGCTTGCTGGGATCGAGATGTTGCTAGAGCTAAATCGTCAGAGCTTTGAGTTGCGTTTCTAGATGCTAGCATTGCTGCGTCATCAGAATATTGCTTTGTAGCTGTTTTTACAACAGTGTCAACTTCTGATTGAGCTATAGTAGCTCGTTTTCTAGCCTGTTTAGCTGCAAATTTAGCTGTTTTATCGCCAGGATTTTTAGCTGCATGTGCAATTGCATCATCAGCAGATTGGTTAATACTTCTTTGAGCGGCTTGCTTGGCTGCAACATCTTGAGCAGATGCAGCATTTCGAGCTGCAACTTGGCTTACAATATCGTCAGAAGCTTGTTTGGTAGCAAGGGCAGCAGCATCGTCAGTATTTTGTTGAGCTGTAACTTTTAAGGCTTGTTTTGTAGTACTGTTAGTTGCAGCTTGAGCCGCGTCATCTGCTGCTTGTTTAGCAGCAGCAGTAGTAGCTTCAGTAGGGTTTGTTTTAGCAATTGCAGTAAGTTCATCAGATTGTTTGAGTAGGTCATCAGCATTTTTAGACGCTTCTCTTGCAGCATCGTCGGCAGATTCGCTGAGAGTTTTTTTAGCAAGAGCATCTTGAGCTGTCGATTTTGTTAATGCTGCTGATTTTTGAGCCGCGTCATCGGTGGCATTTTTAGCAAGAAGTATTGCAGCATCATCACTGCTTTGTTGAGCAGTAACTTTAGCGCCCTGTTTAGTGGCGTTATTGGCAGATGCTTTAGCGGCATTTTCAGCAGCTTCTTCAGCAGCCTCTTTAGCTGCTTTGTCACCAGGGTTTGCTTTAGCGTATTTAGAGGTTCTTGCAGCATATTTAGCCGCTAGATCATCTTGCTGCGCAGCAAGTTTAGCACCATCATCTGCAGATTCACTCGCAACTTTTTTGGCAGCAGCGGCTTGAACAGCGTCATCAGCAGGATTTGCTTTTGCGTAAAGGGCAGCCTGTTTAGCGGCATCATCCGCAGATTCAGCTGTACCTTTTTTCGCTGCAGCTTGAACAGCAGCTTGTTTGGTGCTTTCTTCGGCAGCTTCTTCACTTCCCTCTTTAGCGCCGTCCTTTCCTGCGGCTTTAGTTCCTGATCTTGGCGCAGCTTTAGCAGCGGCTTTAGCAGCCTGATCAGATTTTCTAAGGGCGCTTTTAGATATAGCGCTTTTAGCACCAGCTTCGGAAGATTCTTCGGCGGCCTTTTTAGCAATGAGCTTTGCAGCATCACTTTCTCCCTTTTTAGCTAATAAATTTGCTGCGGCTTTTTTAGAGGCAACTTGAGCAACATCGTCAGCAGGGGATTTTAGGGCTATTCTTGCAGCATCATCAGCAAGATTTTTAGCAGCGACTTCAGCGGATTTTTTGCTTGCAAAGTCAGCAGCACTTTTTTTAGCCCCAGCTTTAGCAGTTGTTTTAGCACTAGCTAAAACTGCATGTTCAGCAGCTCTTTTTATTGCTAGTTCAGTAGCTTCTTCAGCAGCTTCAGCTAACAACTTTTTAGAGGCAGCTTGAGCAGCTTTTCTTGATGCTAACTTTAGAGCTATTTTGGCTGAGGTTTTGGACATTTGGCTTCCACCCGCTTTAGCGGCTAGGTAAGCTGTTTTTTTAGCAGCTTCTTTGGCTGTTGCGGCCGCTGCTAATTTAGCAGCTTCTATGGAAGCTAGTTTAGCAGTTTCTAGAGCCGCTCTCCGTGCAGTTTCTTTGGCCGATGCGATTGCAAGTTGCCGAGCAGTCTCTCTGGCAAATATACCAGCAGCATGAGTTTCAGCAACTGATGACGTTGCTGCCATAGTATAAGCTGTTCCAGCGCCGGCAGTAAGTACAGTAATGACGATGGTTATAATAATACCAACAATGATAGAGGAGACGATGTTGATGGTGCTTCGATGCTTTTCCATATCGGCGCGAACTTTTTCTGCCTCTAGGTCTGGATTAACATCGAATCCAAGGGCTTGAGCAAATGAGCATCCGACCCATGTTAGCCCAAACGAGACTTCGATAAGTCCAGTTGTAAACTGATCAGCAAGGTAGTCCATGGCGATAAAAATAGGCATGAGTACTAGAAAAAGACCCTCCATGATGGGGTTTCCAAGGACGACTTCGCTCATAAATCGTTTATCATTAACTCCTGCTCCAACGAGGAAGGCGAGTCCTGATATGAAAACCATAGCTCCTAAGGGAGGCGCTATAAACATTATGGGAAAGAGTATAAAGATTGCAGTGAAAACAAAAACTGTTCCAAGTACGGTACTGATAGCAGCTTTCTTTTTATTCATTACGTGTATGGCGCTTTTTCGAGCTTCGTAGGGGTCGATGCTTGGATCAAATAAGCTTGCGAATCCGTAGGTAATAAATACAAAACCAGCAGAAGTTTCTATAAGACCAGTTGCTAGAGCATCAGAAATCATTATGATGCCGACAACTGTTTTTGCCATAGCTTGAGAAATAGCTTTATTAGCTTTGTTGTATTCTTTTGTTATGGGGCTTGCAAAATCGTCCTTCCACCCTTTATCGATGACCTTTGCAACTTTTGTTGCTTCCTTGCTAAATTGTTGGAAAATGTTTCCTTTTTTCTTTTGAATTACAACGTTTTGAGATGATTCTATTGGGGCTTCTACCATTACAATGTTTGAGGGAGGAGCTACTTTGTTCTTTTTAATAAGATTTTTTAAGGTGATGAAATCATTCAAATAAATGAAGTCAGAAGAATTGTAAGAAAAAAAGTTTGATAGCATTTCTGGATTGCTTGCAAGGTCAAGGGTCGATGAGAGATTGTCAGAGTTCATTGTTTCATAAACGTCATCTTGAATTGTGATAAGAGTAAAGTAACTGATGACTTGCCTTGTCAGCGTAGAACTTTGCGTTTTTGTTTGGTTATCTTGCTCGCTGTGTGTATTTTTATAGTAGTCAGAGTTTCTAAATCGATAGATAGCGCTTCCAATTTCCATTGGACTTGTTTTCTTCCACTCAGCACACTGATTGAGGTATTGTTTTTTTTGACTTGCCTGCATAAGGGCATGAAGATCTGTTGACTCTAAGTATAGTCGCATTGTTGTAAAGTCGTTAGTAGTATATGCAGTTTCTATATTGGGGACATAAGAAAATATCTGATTATTTGCACCAGCTCTTTCAGTGATAGCTATTTTTTGGCTATCCATGCAATCACATACCATGGCTTTTAAAAAATTTTGCCATACAGGGCTTTCGGTTATTTCGCTCTCCGTTATAGGTATGCTTTTCCATGAATCTCTATCAACGAGGTATATTGTTGGTAGAAAAGGAAGTCCATCTTGCCCTGGAAGTGAAAATTTTATGAAATCATCTTTGTAGTCACTTAAGGAAGGGTCGGTCTGTACTTTATCAAGCTTTACACTGTATTCAAGCAAACAATATGTTTTTTTTATTTTTATAAGTTGTTCTGTGTCGATATTCAGGCCAGGGGAGCCATAAATTTCATTTATTTTAGATTCGTATATTGAGTTTGTTGGTAGATATTCAAAAGCGAGGTCTGTCGCCTGCTTTTTAGGATCATCTGAAATTTTAACCGAACTCGGATCAATTTTTTTAGCATCAGAAGGTATGGCAGGTTGTGTGGCTGCAGGGGTAGCTCCCGAGGGTTGAGGTTCTCTTTTTGCTGCAGCAACCGCTTTACCATTTGGCGTTGGACTCATTACAATATTAGAGATTGCAGCAACGCTTTGGTTTTTAACAACGAGATCTTGAATTGTTAATAAATCATTAATGTAAACGAGGTCCGATTTTTTATAAAAGCAGAAGTTCGGAGACAGTGAGCTTACGTTGAGTTGAGTTAACATCGATTGAGCATTTGATAATGTTATAAGGTTTTGTATAACCGTTTGAAGATATGTAAACATAAAGTAGCATAAGATATGTTCACGAGCAGGGCTTGGTACAGTCACTTCCTTGTTAGGACTTAGCTCCATTTGAGTATGTGTGTAGGTATAAAAATCAGTCTTTTTAAATTGATTAATGTTTTCGATAATTATGCTTGGTGCTTTATTTTTCCAATCAAGAGATTCTGCAAGATATCGATTTCTTTGTTGAGATTGTATGAACGATTGTAGCTCTATTGACTCTTTATAAAGACGTAAACTTGTAAATTCATTTGTAGCGTAAGATGTTTCTACGTTTGGTATGTAGGTAAATAGTTGATTATTAGTTTGTGCAAACTCAATAATCGACTTGGATTCGTTATCAAAAATTTCACAAACTGAAGCTTTTAAAAAAGATTGCCACATGGGTGAGGACGCGAGATCTTGCGATGTTACGGTGACTGCTTTCCATCCGTTGGTATCAACAAGAGCCTGAGTTGGTATTAAGGGTTTGTTGTCTGCTCGAGGTTTTAAAAATCCTTGGAAATCATTTTTATGCGGAGCTAAATTTGGATCTTTTTTTACTTTTTCTATTTTAACGAGAAATTCAAGGTAGCAGTAAGCTTGCTGTATTCTCGTAAGATCATCTTTTTCAATATTCAGGCCTTCTGGGCCGTACATCTGGTCAATGCTTTTTTTGTTCATTGATATTGTAGGAAGGTCTGCAGAAAAGGCCATTATTGCAGCTTCTTGGAGTTCACCTCTCTGTTGGATAGAAGCAAGAGACGGATCGACATTATCCCCTGATTGCAAATTTGGTAGTACCATTGCAACTAACAAAAATAAAAGTAGAGATACATTTTTTATTCTCATTGTTTTAACCTTTATACTTTGAAATAGCTTGGGGTGTAAATACAATGTCTTGTGGCTCTGTTATCTTAAACTGTGCAACAGCTCCAGGGCTTATAAAGCCCATTCCATGATACATATAGATGTCAGGGTCAAGATTGTCCATAGTCACTGTAACTGGCTGGTTATTATCGATCCAAAGTTTAAGGGTAACGGCTGTTGGCGAGTTTGTAATTTCAAAATTTAAAGAGACAGGGGAATTTTGTAATCCAGCAAACATTCCGCTTGGTAAGTTTATTCTTTTAGGAACTCGCTTGTTAATAATTTGCTGAAGGGGCGTTTGAATCACATCGAGATCTGGAGATTCCGTTAATTGCTCTTCATTCATAGTGTATTGTTGAGAAAAATATATGCCGATATCATCTTGAGATTCTCCATAAAGGCCAATCATTCTACATTTTCGTATTGATTCAAAGTCACCAGAAATCCATCGAGATTTGTTGAAAATAATACCTGTAAAGAATGGATTATCAACACGATTCAGGGAAATAGAACCAGTAATTGTATAACTTGTTGCTTTGGTGAAATATTCTGCAAAAATAGAGTTGTTTTCTGCTTGCAGTGATGATGATATTTTATTGCCATCGTCATCTGTGGACTCGTTAAAGATTGGAGAGCTTTGATATTGCCAGAAACTATTATCTTCTTTTTCATATTCCCAATCACCAACAGAAAATGGATTTTTCCATAAATGACCTTTGGGTGTAAACATGGTTCCAAGCGAGAAGTGTTGGTCGAATTGAATTTGGTTAAAAATATAATTTTGTTGTGGCCGGCTTGTGCTTATGTTTTTGTGTAGGTAGTCGAGCTCAAGGTTTACGATTTCAGTTGCTTGCTTGTTTTTTTCTTGAATGTCTTTAAGAGCATCAGAGAAGGCACCGATCATTGACTGTAGTTTTTGTTGCTGATCAGTTTGAACATTTTTTTGAAAAAGTTGCATGTTTCGTTCAAGCGTTTTATTACTTTTATTGATCTTTTCAGCCAGCATCACTCCCTCCGCCATGATGTGCGCATTTGCCATAGAGGCTCCCTGTCCTGCCGCCATTACAATCGCCATATCTCGAACGGCTCTACCAATTTCAAGAGAAGACATAAACTGTATCTTAACGGGGTCAAAATTATCGTAGTTGTGTATAATTTTATCTCCGGTTGGAGTCGACCAAAAATCAATAAGATCTGGCAATTTATTTGCTTTTGTTGTGACGCAAAAGAGATGTTGAGATTTTTTATTAACAAAAATAGTTTCTTGCTCAATGTTGATATAATTCATCATTTTTTGTGCAATTTCTACAATATTTGGTGCAAAACTTTTATATTTTGAATGCTTTTTTTGTGCAAATTCTTGCAGGTAGTTAATCAGATAAGCATGAATGAATTTTCGCAATCCAGCTTTTGACTCAAATTCTTCTTGGAGCATGAGTATTGTTTTAGCAGCAACTTCTTTTTGTTCTTTGTCTGATAGTTCAACAATTAATTTGATTAAGTCTTCAATTGCAAAGATTTGTTCACGTGAGAAATTTGCGCTATTTTTTCCATAAATAGATTCAACGAGGCCTTCTATCTGTTGTTGGCCTCTTTTTTTTACAAGAAAAATCTTCTTGTTTTGAGAGTAGGGTTGTATTTTTTGACTGGATTTTTTTATGCACCCAGTCAATAGAATCAAAAGAAGAAAGGAAATATATTTTTTCATTGTTACCCTTTCATTCCCTTCTGTATTATTTTTTCTGTTGTGCTATCAAGAATACCAGTTCCAACAAGAGCAGACAGGTCTCCTAAGCAAGCGCTTAAGATTCTAATAGAACCTTTTTGCGAGTTAAGCCATGCAGGTTGTTTTAGTAACTCTTCTTCAAACAGAGAATTACCCAAATCTGTTAACAGGTGAAGCGAGTGAGCTTGGTCTGGATTCGAAATTATCTTACCTGCGGCATTTCTAAAGTAGGCCATAGGGTGCCCATTAATGGCTAATTGTTTTGCCGCTGCATTTACAATGATTGGAGCCCAAGGAACTTGCTTAGAGGTCTTTGGAATCGTTTTGGAAATAAAAGGAATAAACTGTATAGATCGCATAGATTCTGTGTTGTAAAAAAACATTGAAGGATCCATTTTGTTTGCAGTACTGCCTTTGCTTAGATATTCATTAATGAATTGAGCCATTTTATAAAATTCGTTAACTCCATTAGCATCAGCTTTTGCAAGGTAGCTCGTGTAGGTTTTGTAGAAGTCTATGTACTGGTGTAAAAATGTGAAATAAACCTGTTGTTTGGGGGTGCTTTGTGCTCCTGTAAAGTCATCGAGATCGATACCGTAGTCACTTTGAACGAAAATTTTACCAAAAGAAACTGCCATGTCTGGGGTAGTTGTTGGAACGTAAGAGACTATTGCTCCACCAAATTGAGACTGTATAAGGTTGATAAGGTGATTCATGATGAGTTTTTTTTCATTTGTTGCGTAGTTTGCTTCGTCAATAATATATGCTGTTACATCTGCAACTTTGAATTCTGTAGCTTGAGAGGTTCCAGGGTTTGTGAGATTAAAGTTGGCATAAATTTTCATAAGATAGAGGTATAATTGATTTAAAGAGTTCACATGAACTTTTCTGAAAAATTCGATAAGGCGTGAATTTGCTTTGATTGAATTAATCATGACATCAAATTTAGAAGCGACGTCAGGGTGCTTTGGGAACAGCGTTGCTCCACTTGGATATTTGAGATACAGAAAAGGTAGCACTCCTGGCTTTGGTTTAAATATAGACAGTTTTATGTTACGAGCTTCTGCAGCGACTTCTGGCGGTAAGTTAGACTTAGTGGCCCTTGTTATTATTGGTAAAGATGTTTTTGGCATCTCTACTGCAATAATTTTTTGAAACGTTAAAACGTCGCTGATGCTCAATATAATCAATAATTTAAAAAACAATCCATTCATTTCGTCCTTTCTCTGCTTACGATAACTGGCTTAAGGTATAAAAAAATGTGATATCTAAAAGCAAGAATTTTATTTATTATTAATTTTAAGGTATCTTTAGATTGCGAATTTAGTTTGAATTAACCATTTTTTTGTTGACTAGGATGATCGTATGATCAAATATGCAAAGTATCTCGGACTCGTGTTTGTTGGCTTGTTAATCTGGTATGTTGGTAATAATTCGTACCTGTATTATTACAATAATGAAAACCCGGTTGTAATGATCGAAAATTTGGAAGATGGGGTTTATTGTGCGGGTAAATTAACAGGAAAAATATCTGGAACCCATCCGTATAAAATTTCTACATATTCAATTTTCATTGATGGAAAATCTTTTAAACCAAATTGCTCAGTCAATAAATCTTCGTTTGAAAATGATTTATCTATTCCAGTTGATGACATGGACAACGGAAAACATGCAATTAAGTTTGCCGTATTCAGTGGTTCAAAACACCCAAATAAAGTTGAAGTTGAAAAATCTTTCCATGTTGATAACGCGCAGCTGCAAGCTGGCTTCGTGAAACCAAGTTCAGAAAATAAAGTTTTGCAAGGTCGATGCTTACATTTACAATTTCAGGTAAATAAACCAATCAAAAAAGCAACGGTTACTGCACTTTCGCATGAGTATTCTGCGCACCCAGAAACAAATGGATCGTTGATGTACGAAGCATTCATTCCTGTTGAATGTGATCAGCATCCATCAGAGTATGCTTTTTCTGTTGCTATACAGGATCATGTTGAAAATAGTTTTGACTTACAAGGAACGTTTCAGGTAGCGCCTTTTACGTTTAAGAAGAAAATGTTACATGTTCCATCTGGAGCGCTTGATCGTGAGCGTGAGTTTACAGAACTTTCTGAAAAAGATTTTGAATTAAAAATGGAAGAGTTAACAAAGTTTTCAGTAAAAGAAAAATTATGGCAGGGCGTGTTTGAAGTTCCATTAGCAATGACAGCTATTACAACTGAGTTTGGTATTCAGCGCGTAGCACAAGAGCGTGGATCTTACATTCACAAAGCAATTGACATGGTTGCTGCTGCTCCACGCAGTGTCGTGTGGGCATCACAGTCTGGCATTGTCGTTTCAAAAGATCGTTACATGCATAGCGGCAACACAATTATCATTGACCATGGTTGGGGTATTTTGAGCATGTATTTCCATCTCGAAACTTTTGCAAACATCGAAGTTGGCCAAAAAATTAGAAAAGGCAATCCAATCGGTACTATGGGTAGAACTGGCTATGCAAATGGCTATCATCTTCATTGGGAAATTCGTGTTGGCAATGTTGCAATTGATCCAATGCAGTGGACCAAGCGTGACTTTATAGGATAGTTTTCAATAAAAAATTATTGATTTGCTTGGTATTAAATTAAAAGAGAGGCTCTATTGTAAAGCAAAGCCTCTCTTTTAATTTAAAATATATCTAGTTTAGTCTAATTTTTAAGACCCTTAAGATCTTGCTTCCATTGAGCATATTCACTTGCATGTTCATCTACGAGGGCATTTTGTTCCCGAGTCGCGATTTTGGGATTAGATATTTTCACATTAAAATCGACTATGCTTTGCACGCTCTGTTTTGCTTGTCTATTCGCTCTTAGCGAGATTATAGATTCAAGAGAGTCTTGAATGAATTCATCTTCAGACTGACTTGGGTTTACTGCTTTTTGATGTTGTAATTTATACAATCTTGAAATATCTTCGGCCTGACTAAATTGATCCACAGAGTCTTCTTCTTTATTTGCATACCTTAAGAGCATTACAAGTCTGGATGACTTGTAATCATTTTCTCTTTTATTTTCAGGATTGCGAAGCATTGAAACTTCTTCTTCAAGGCTTTCTAGACCTTTTAGAGTTCTAGGTGATATTGGACTTTCGGCATAATGCTCAGAGCGTGTATCTTCTAGTGCGCTAATTCCACCGCCAGCATGAGTTGGTGAAATCCATACTGTGAAGACTGTTGCAAAAAATAAATTTAAATGTTTCATGGTTTAACTTTCATTGTAGATGTTATTTTTATTTTGTTGAAATTTGTCTTGCTTGCATCTCTAAATTGTACAGTGAATTTCTCGACAAGGCGTATTCATCACAATTCTCTTTAATAAAGACTCTTTGCTTTTTAGTGCTTGCTTTTGTTGTTGGGAGCACAGTGAGAGCTATTTCAATATTGTATGTGTAAGCAATTTTTTGCTGCACTTCTTGATTGCCTTTTAGTAGGCTGAGAACTATTTTACAATGGTTTGTAAAAAGATCTCCTTCTGCCGCAGTTCCAGTTTTATTGATGAAGTCACATTCGGATAGGTATAAAGTTTCAAGCTTTTCGTCGAGAAAGAATCTATAATGATCTTTTTCTTCGATTTGAGCATGTTCTAGATATAGGCTTACTTTAAGCCTTTCCTTGAGTTTGAACTCTTTATGCTTCCCCTTTTTTCGCTGTAACTCCTTGGCTTTCTCTGTAAGGTCGATTTCATTTTTAGTCATTACTGCTGGTTTGCTAGTCCCGCCACCAGCATTTATTTCGGGAAGGAGTGCCATGAAAATTATGACGAAAGTTAAATTTGAATATTTCATAAGTTTTTCATTTTTAAATAATTTAAACGTATTGTTACATATAGAATAGCAAATAGTAGTGCTTACTGCAAAAGGGTACAGAGTATAATTATTAGAAGTTATTTGTAGGTTCAAATATTAACAAGAAAGAGTCTGTTGTATGTTAAGAAAAGTAAATTTATGGGCCACTTTGCTTGTAAGATTTTTGTTTGTTTTTGGAGCGGATGTAGGTGAGTAGGAATCAGTTTTTTCAAAAGAAGAGACTGTAGGTTTCAGGGAAGTGCAAAAATGTTTAGTTGGTCGTACAGGTTTTTATACCTCAGGTGTTTGAGTATTACTGTGCAAGACTTTGCTAAGTCTCTTTTTTGGCTTTTTAAAATTAAAAACATCTTCTGGATGACGACTGTTTCAGTTTTTAGTAAGGCAGATAACTTACAGCGTTAAGAGCTGAAAGAACAGCGTTCCGTATAATTTGTTTGAAATTGTTTAAACATCTAACGTAGGTTGATATCGTTTGTTTTTGAACGATAATACCATGGTCTAATTGATGTTCTATTGTAAAGTGGAGCTCATCAGCACCTATAGAGTCGCAGACAGCTGTTAGTTGTAGTGATTTATGCACAATATTTACTGACCTTACTGGAGGATTAAACATTACGTCATCATAGTAAAGTATTGGATTGAATACGGTCGCCTGCTCTGCTTTGCAGTCGAGTTGAAAAGTGAACACTATTAAGCCGTTTCCGTCTTCGTCATATTCTTGTTCGCATTTAAAGTTAGGCTCTTCGTTGTTGTTAAACATGAGGGTTATTTTGTCGGCTTCATAATCATCTTCATAGCAGTATGCTTCTATTTTACAGATAAAATCAAGATTAGTTTTGTTGTTGATGAGTAGCCATGGAGACAGGCTAATATTTGGTAGGGACATAGCGGGAATTAAAAGACTGAGTATTACAATAATAAGATTTTTCACAGCTTCTCTCTTTTTTTTATTAAAAAACCCTTCAACTCAATAAAAAGCTGAAGGGTTAGGGGGGTGAACAATACATTGTAGAGTATCGTTCGATTAGGGACATTTTTACTGACAAGTTATTATCAAGTTAAAGTTTCTGTAGCAAGTTGATTTGAAAGCATTTTACAATCATTTAATGCAACTTCAGTTGTTAGTTGTATCAGATGTTCCGCCTTGTGTAAAGCTTTTAATGAAAGGATATTTATCAGGGTTTTTGGCTAAGAGCTCAGAAGTTGTTGCTTCAATGATCTTTCCTTGTTTCATCAAATAAATTGTACACTTCATTTGTTTTATAAGTTCAGTGTCGTGCGTCGCAATCATAATCATAAGGCCTTGACTTGCTAGCTTGTTTATTTCTTGAGCAATCTTGCTGGTAAGTATTGGATCAAGGGCTGATGTTGGCTCATCGCAACAAAGTATTTTTGGTTGCATTGCAAGAGCTCGAGCAAAAGCAACTCGTTGTTTTTGCCCTCCAGAGAGTCTTTGAGGGTGTAATTGTGTCTGAGCTGTTAGTTCATATTTTTCTAAAAGATGGCGTGCGATTTCTTTTGCCTGTTCTTCTGATTTCCCTGCAATTTTTTGCAATGGAAGTGTAATGTTTTCTTCTACCGTTAAATGCGGAAAAAGATTAAATTCTTGAAAGACCATGCCGACTGATTGAGGCGGTATAGGTTCATTGTTAATTGTTATCGATCCGGATTCATTTGTCTCAAGGCCGGTTAATATTCGCAATATTGTTGATTTTCCAACGCCAGACTTGCCGAGAAGAACGACGACTTCACCGGGTTGCATGTCAAAACTAACATCACTAACAACAATTTTGTTTTGGAATTGCTTGGATATGTTTTTAAGACTTAGCATTGTAATTTATCTTTTTATTAAGAAGAGATGATAAAATAGTTACCGTTGTTGTTAAGGTTAAGTAGATTAAGCCAATTGCAATAAATATTGATGGAGCATCGAATGTTTGGCTGATGATGATATCACCTTGTTTACTTAATTCATAAACACCAATAAATGATGCAAGGCTTGAATCTTTTATAAGTGTAACAACTTCACTTTCTAAGTTTGGTAGCACAGTGCGAAGGGCTTGTGGAAAAACAATATGGCGAATCGTTTGCATTGGTGTAAAGCCTATGGCTTTTGCAGCTTCTAACTGACCTTTGCCGACTGATGTTATCCCTGATAAAATCGTCTGGCTTAAGTAAGCTCCGCTATTTAATCCAATTGATATAATCGCAGACCATAATGCTGAGATTGAAAATCCTGCGTGCTTTAGCAATAGATAAGTTGCCATAATTTGAATAAGCATTGGTGTGCCACGAATGATTGAGACATAGGTTTGTGCAAAAAATTTTGCAACTCTATTTTCACGAGAAAGAATGATGCCAAGGGTTGTGCCTACAACCGTCCCAATAGCGCAACTTGCACCAGCAATTTGTAAAGTTACTAAAACTCCATCGAGTAATCGTGGAGAGTATTTGATTAGTAGATTTATATCCATCATGCAAAGCCCCATTTTTCTTTAAATTTATGTAAAGTTCCATCATCTTGCATTGTATCAAGAATGGAATCAATTTGTTGTAATAGTTTTGTGTTGTTTTTCGAATAAGCTAATGAGTACGAATCTGCTTCGACTGGCAATGTGAAGAATTGATATCCATGATCTTCTTTCTTTGTGCCTAGCAATAAATCTAGATTGCTTTGTGATGTTGCAAAAGCGTCAACGCTTTTTGCTTGTAAGGCCATGATAGCATCAGCAGTCGCCTTAAGGTGTTTTAGTTTTATTTGAGGTATTTGTGACAAGTGTATATCTGATGTATAACCAGTGTTTACAGCGACAGTTTTTCCATAAAGATCTGATATATCAGTTATCGGGTCATTCTCTTTGTTTGTAATGACAATGAGAGGGTCGCCGCTTAAATATGGCTTACTGAACGAAATAGATTTTTTCTTTTCTTCGCTTGGTGTGAGGCCTGCAGCTACAACGTCAATATGCTCAAAATGTAGATCGAATAATAGGTAATTGAAAGGCATATCTTTTATTTTTATTTTTTTATTTAAACGTCGCGCAACTTCTCGAATGATATCAATGTCAAACCCAACAATCTCATTGGTATCAAGATTGATTCTTGAGTAAGGGGGGTAGTCTGCTGAAGTTCCAACCATTAATATATCTTGAATCGGCGAACTTTTATCGGGACCTCTAAAGAAAGAGTAACCGATGAGGCATAGTGTTGAAATTGAAATTAAGATAATGCTTTTTTTCATTATACTTCTTTGGAGTAACGTGTTTCACTTTTTTTAATTCTTTTATTTCTGTTTTGGCGCTCACGAACTTCTTGTTCGCCGTATAGCCATATTGTAAGAGCTTGTGTTCTTTCTTTCTCTGTGAGAATTCTTTTTGTTGGTTCTTGCTGAGGGATGTTTCTGGTAGTGGCGCTTATTCTCTGAAGTTCCATGACCCGAGAGAGCTCTTCTGCGTTGGGCTCATTCATAGTCGTTGAGTATCGCCGAGCTCGGGCTTCATTTTTTTGTTTTACTTTTGAGTATTCAAGAGCCCGATCTAGCGTTGAATACTTTCTTTCTGATGTAGTCATTAAGTACGTGCAACTGATGAATAAGGAAAATAGTGCGACTCGTTTGAAAAATTGCATCAGAGCGCCTTAGTTTTCTTGTGGATGTCGTTTTTCATCGCTTGCTTTATAGTTTTCCATTGTTGAGTTTTGCTCTACAGTAGGATCAGTTTCACTTTGTTCACCATATGCCTTGTGGTCATTTATATTTTCTTCATGACACCCACCCAGGTCTGTTGCTTGCAAGAAGGCTTCCTCTTGTTCATTTGACACGGGCAGTGCAGTTTCTCCAAAGATTTGCTCCTCTGATGCAATTGCGATGTGAGCATAGTTGATGAATAAAGAAAATAGTATTAATTTTTTGATGTTTTGCATAGTTGACCTTTGGTGTTTTAGTTGATTTTTTATTGCTATAGCTTTGTTTTTTAATTTATTTAAGTATTAAAATATTTGTAATAAAAGTCTAATTTTACAACTTAGAATAGGTCAGATTCAATATCTTCTGGAATGTCAATTTGCATTGCTTTGTAGAAAATATGGTCGTATGTTCTTGTTTCGATAACGATTGGCATGCGAACAGCGTGGCCTAATACAAGAGCCTGCTTTTTTGTATCTAAAGAATTCAAAACAGTTTTAAGAGTGTTTGCCTGTGCTGACCCAGAAAGAACAGCTTGAACGTCCTTTTCATCGCTTAGTTGTGCTATTACCTTTGTTCCTACTTGGGATAAAATTTCAGGATCGATACCAGAGGGCCTTTGATCAATAATAAAGAGTGAGACATAATATTTTCTCATTTCTCGAGCAATTGTACCAAAAATTGTTTGACTTGCTGCAGAAGGGTTGAGGAATTTATGTGCTTCTTCGATAACAATCATTAGTTTGGAAGGCTCTAGTTCGGCCTTTTTGCTTCCTAGGAATCGTTCAGTTTTTTGTATGTAGCTTGAGTGGATGCGTCGTGTGATAATGTTTGCAACAAGCAGATAACAGAACGTTGAAGTGAAATTTCCAAATTCAAAGATGATTGTTTTGTTTTTATCTAAATATTCGATAATCGTTTGCGTTACTGATGGAACAGGGTCGGGCGTAAAGAACGGATAACGTTCAATGTGCTTGAGCTTTCTGTATAAAGCTGCAATCGATTCTGGATGAGCTCCAACTTCTTCAGCAAGTTCCTTGGCGTTCACGCCTTCGCTGAGTAGGGTCTTTAGCCAGTTCTTTTTGTACTTACCGTGAAGAAGGTAGGCGGCTTCAGTTGCAGTTGCGTGAAGGTTTAATTCTTGCTGTAAAGACATGATGTCTTCGACTTGAATATCCTGGTAGGGAATTCTAACAGCTATGTCTGGCGCGCTTCCTCGTCGTTGTGTTGCTGCAGGGTCAAGTGAAAAAATTGCAATTTTCGATGGGAATAAAGTTTTTAAACCTTTTACAAAGGTGTTTGACCCTTCTTGTCGCGCTTCTAGTCCGTACTCACTGTGCATGTCAAAAATCAAGCAGGTTGCTTTGTTTTGCTTGATTAATCCAGCTAAAATAAGTCTTGTAATGAATGTTTTTCCAGTTCCTGTTTTTCCAAAAACGCCGTTACTGCGCTCTGCTAAGTTGTGTAAATTTAAGCAGACCGGAGCATCCATATCAAGAGGGGTACCGATACTGAAAAAGTTTTTAGATGGGTCTGTTTCTGATCCAAAAATCAATGATATGTCTTGTTTTGTTGCTTCGTATACCGTTGCAAAGTGATGAGGGACAGTTTTTACCGGTGATATTTGATTGTTTCTGTTGAGCATAAGCATAGGCTTGAGTTGAGCTGTTGCGTAGGTACTTGTTGTAGAAAGTAAGTCCTGAAGAAGAATGTCATCTGATGTTGGAGGGAATAGGAGTATTTCTGGATGAGCAGTTTCTAGCTTTAAGTCTGTTATGATAGAGAAAAACCGATTATTGTGCCCTTGAATGCAAACAAACTTACCTGTCTTTATAGTTTCTATATCTGTTGTAGGCGAAAATCTCATGATAAAGCCCTCGCTGAGGGAGCCAGATATAATTTGTCCTATAATGTTGTTCATACATCGCCTTGCATTAAGTTTTTTATTTATTGGGAGCTAAAATTAATAATTTTATGCTTCTTTAGTCACTAAAAGTTTAATTTCTTGGTGAGTCACGTGTATAAATCCTTGTAGGACGACAATAGAAACTTGCTTTCCATTTTGTTGCATAAACAAAATTTCAGAGTTTGGTTCAATTTCTACAACCATAGGAGCATGGTTTTCTTGAATAACCATGTTCCCGGCAGGGGTATTAATTTCGACCCAAACAATTGTGTGCTCTGCAGTAGAGTGTGGGCTAATTACGCTGAACTTCACTATTAAGTCTTTCGGCTTTTTCGAGTGCTTCTTCTAAATTTCCAACCATGTAGAAAGCTTGTTCTGGTAGGTGATCGTAGTCACCTTGAATTATTTTTTCAAAATCATCAAGAGTTTGCTTGATTGGCACATATCGACCAGACATTCCTGTTGCAAATTCTGCAGTAAAGAGTGGTTGAGTTAAGAACTTTTGAATTCGCTTAGCTCGTTTAACAATAACCTTATCTTCGTCTGATAGTTCATCAACACCAAGTACCGCAATAATATCTTGTAATTCTTTATAGTGCTGAAGCATGCTTTGAACTTTTTGAGCAACTTTATAATGTCTTTCTCCAACAACAGCGGCAGATAGACCTTTTGAGTTAGATTCAAGTGGGTCAATGGCAGGATATAAACCAAGTTCTACTAACTTTCTTGATAGTACAGTGTTTGCGTCAAGGTGCATAAATGTTGTTGCGGGAGCAGGGTCAGTTATATCATCAGCTGGAACATATACTGCTTGAATAGAAGTAATTGATCCGTTAACAGTGTTAGTGATTCGCTCCTGAAAAGTACCCATTTCTGAAGCAAGTGTTGGCTGGTAACCAACAGCTGATGGAATTCTTTCAAGGAGTGATGAAACTTCTGATCCAGCTTGTACGTATCTAAAAATGTTATCAATAAACAACAGCACGTCTTTTTTTTCAACATCTCTAAAATATTCAGCCATGGTGAGACCAGTCATGCCAACGCGAAGTCGTGCACCAGGTAATTCACCCATTTGACCAAAAACTAAAGCTGTTTTACTCAAGACTCCAGTCTTTTTCATTTCAAGCCAAAGCTCGTTGCCTTCTCTGCTTCGCTCGCCAATACCAACAAATACTGATACACCTTCGTGTTCTTTTGCAATATTACGAATAAGTTCAGTAACTAAAATTGTTTTACCAACTCCAGCACCACCAAAAAGACCAACTTTTGAGCCTTTCATGTAGGGGCACAAAAGATCAATGATTTTGATACCAGTTTCTTGAATTTCATTTTCTATTTTTTGTTCGACAAAGCTCGGTGCTTCACGATGAATAGGCCATCTTTCTTTTGTTTTTACCGCTGGTAAGCCATCAATAGGATCGCCTAAAACGTTAAACATACGTCCGAGAACTTCACCACCTACAGGTACCGATATTGGAGCCCCGGTGTCGTAAACTGGTAAATTTCGACTGATACCGTAAACGTTTTCTATGGCAATAGCACGAACGATATCGTCACCAAGTTGTAACGCAACTTCGAGTCGAGCTATGGTTTTTTCTGCTTTGTCAGGTGAAGGGATTTCTATGACAAGCTCATTATGAATTTTTGGAGCTTTATTTTGTGGAAATTTTATGTCAAGAACAGTTCCGCTAATTTTAACTATTCGTCCAGCAGTAAGCATAGACCTCGATTGATTTGATGAGCTTTCAGGCATGTCATGATTCCTTTTAACTATTTAATTACACCAATATTTAAGCTACTTAAAATAGCTTTATTTGTAAAGATATCACTAGTAGATTTGTATAATTAATGCTTTATATATGAAAAAAACGGATAGAGTATCCGCTTTTTTCATATATTTATGCCCTCATGGTAAGTTTGCAATCAGGCATTATCAGACTGAAGGATGACGCCCTTGCTACTTGTTTGTATCCTTGGAGCAATTGTGTAACTATGCATAAATCTAAAGCCTGCAACTCCAAGGTAAATAAGGGCTGCAGTTGCAACAAGAAGTGTTATAACTTTATTGTGTTCATCTATAAAGTTTTTATTCATATAACGTCCTTTTTTGTAACTGCTCTTTATTCAGCGTCTTCAGAGTTAACCTCTGGAGCAGCTAAAGGCTTAGCAACCTTTTTTCTTGCAGTTTTGGCTTTATTTAATACATAATTAATCATATCGAAAGCTGCAACTTTAACGCTTTGTGCTGCTGAATATAAAGCATCAAGAACAGGGTATACTTTTACTATAACGACTTTATCATCATTTATTGTACCTGTAGCTAAATCTGATACAGATGATTCATCTTGAGCTATCATAGGAACTTCAACTGGCTCTGTGGGCACAGTAGGAACTAAAATTTCTTCCGGTTGATCTTGAACTGATACATCAATAGATTCATTTTCCATGCTTGTTTCTAGTAAAGGAGTTTCAACTGGTTCTGCAGCAATTGCAGAAGCAAATGGAGCTTCTTGTTCTTCTATGTCTGTATCTTCTACCATAGGGATATTAGCTGAATCTACAGCGATAGGGTCTGTGATTGACTCATTTTCATTATCTTCTTGATCAATTAACCCATCTTCAGCTACAAGTTGATTTGTAGGTGTTACAATCGGTTGGGTGTCTAAGCCTGATTCATCTTCTTGATCAGCTAGCGCATCTTCTTCGATAGCTACTGGAGCAGATAAATCTTCTTCTTCGCTTTGTCCTATTAAAGGAGTAGCCATTCCGATTGTTGAAACTAAAGAAGGCTCAAGTTCTTCATCTTCTGGAGCAAATAAATCCTCAGGGCTTGCGATGATTGGTGCATCTTCAGAAATACCTTGAACTGGTAAAGTAACAATTTCTTCTGTTGTAGTAGGATCTACAGCAGGTTCAAGAGCGAGATTTGTTGGAACTGGAGTTGTTTCTGTATCGTCAAAATTCACTGCAGGAGCGACATCTGATAAGCTGACAATCTGTTCTGTTGGCGCTGCAAAAGCAGAGGGAATAGACTCAGATACTGGAGCCACTATTTCTTGAGAATCTATTGATTGGGTTGTTACTCCACCGGAGCCTTGTTTTGCCATCTTTGCTTTTAATTTTGCCATAAAATCATTAGATCCTGATCCACCAGACATTGACTTCATTTTTGCTTTTAATTTGTTCATATCAGTTGAGCTTAAGCCCTGACTTGGAGATCCACCGCCTTGCCGTGATTCCATTCTTGCTTTTAGTTTTGCCATCAAGTCGTTAGATGTAGATGCAGTAGAGGTGTTAGTGTTTAAGCAACTAACCACGAGAATTGCAGCAGATATAATTTTAAAATTTTTCATTGTACTATCCTTTTTTTTATAATGTTTTTTTACTTTTTACAATTCTTACAATTCGCTATATCGTTTTTCTTAAAGTGTTCAAATTCAGGTTTTTGCTGAGAGAACAGTTGTTTATTTTTAGTGTCGTTGTATATCATTTTAGTTTTATCTATCTTGTTCATAGTTTTCATGTGGCTACAGTGACCACAGCTCGGAGATGTTTTTGTCATACGGGTATCCTTTTTTTTGTAATATTTTCTACTTGTAATCATTGTAATTGATTTAAGATTAAGAATTCAAGGGTTTTTTGTTTTGTTTATTGATGTTTTGTTGTTTTTTAGATTGGTGGGGATAGCTTACTTATTTATTCTCTATAATTTCTTGTTGGAATTTGTGATGAGATAAGAATGAATTATAGAGATTTTTTTAAGATAAGGGTTTTTTAAAAAAGAAAAGGGAGAGTTTTATTAAAACTCTCCCTTTAAAGTGTGTATCTCGCTAGCTATTGTCTATATTCTAGGCAACAACACTCTTTCGATTACTTCATTAGCATGACTAACCCAAATGACATTAATGCCATCAGTGAACTCTTTAATCGTGGCATAATCATTTTTGTTTTGATCAGGCAAAATGATTGATGACATATTATTTCGTTTTGCAGCTAGAAGTTTTTCTTTTACTCCGCCAATTGGCATAACGTCACCACGAAGGTTTAGTTCACCTGTCATAGCAAAAGACGCATCAATTGGTCTGTTTGTTAATGCAGAAAGTATCGACGTTAGCATTGTTATACCAGCAGAAGGTCCATCTTTTGGAACTGCTCCAGCAGGTACGTGAATGTGCAAGTCAAACTTAGTGAAAGTTTCTTCGTTGATATCAAATTCTTTTGCGTGTGATCGAGCATAACTCATTGCAGCTTGAGCAGACTCTTTCATAACGTCACCGAGCTGACCAGTCAAAATTAATTTACCTGTGCCTGGCATCATTAGAGCTTCGATTTTAAGAACTTCTCCTCCAAAAGATGTCCACGCAAGGCCGTTTGTGATTCCAACCATGTTTTTATTATGAGTTAGTTCGTCAACAAACCGTTTCGGTCCTAAATGATTCTCGAGAGTTTCATTAGTCACCTTGATTTTTTCTTGTTTTTCAACAAATATTCGTGCTGCTTTAGAGCATAACTTTTTAATTTGCTGAGAAAGGCTTCTCACTCCAGATTCACGAGTATAGTTTGTAATGATGTTTTCAAGGACGTCATCATTAATTTGAAAACTATCATCATCCAGACCAGCATCAGAAACAGCTCTACTAACAAGGTGCTTTTTCGCAATTGCAACCTTTTCTACTGTTGTATAGCCAGATAAATCGATGATTTCCATACGATCTCTTAAAGGTCCAGATATTGCACCAATATCATTCGATGTTGCAATGAAAAGAATCTTAGATAAATCGAATGGTACGCCTAAGTAGTTGTCGTAGAACTCTCCGTTTTGTTGAGGGTCAAGCACTTCAAGCATTGCAGCTGATGGATCGCCTCGGAAGTCTGATCCTAGCTTATCAAGCTCATCAATTAAGATTACAGCATTCATTGATTCTGCTTTTTTTATACCTTGAATGAATCGTCCAGGCATTGCTCCAACATACGTTCTTCGATGACCTCGAATTTCTGACTCATCTTTTACGCCACCAAGAGAAATTCTGTGGAACTTTCTACCAAGAGCGCGGGCTATAGATTTCCCTAAAGAAGTTTTTCCAACTCCAGGAGCTCCTGTGAAACATAGAATTGGACTAGGGCTATCTTTTTTTAGATTTTTCACTGAAATGAAATCCAAAATTCGCTCTTTAATGTCTGCAAGACCGTGATGATCTTCGTCTAATATTTTTTTAGCATGAGCAAGGTCAAGGTTGTCTGTTGTTTGAATGCCCCATGGTAAAGATAATACCCATTCAATATGGCCTCGAGTAACTGAAGCCTCCATAGAATCTGGAGAAATGCGCTCGAGCTTGTTGAGTTGCTTTGCCATTTCAGCCTTAATCTTTTCAGGAAGTGGCTTTACTTCAATGTCATTGCGTAAAACATCGAGATCGTCATCGCCTTCACCAAGTTCTTTTTTAATCGATTTCATTTGCTCGCGCAGATAAAATTCATTTTGACCTTTGTTGATAGAATCACTCGTGTGCTTTCTTATTCTTTCTTGAACTTGAGCTACAGAGATTTCTTTATGGAGCTCTTGGTAAATACCCTCTAAAAGACTGTTTAAGTTTGTTTGCTCTAATAATTCTTGAGCTTTAACGCCTTCAAGATCAAGGTGTGATAAAATGAACTCAGAGATTTTCTCTGGATTTTGCATTTTTGTTAAAATAGTGTGAAAGTCTGGGCTAAATGACTGACTTGTCATTGATAGTTGTCCAGAGATTTCTTTGATGTTTTTTACTAAAGCGACTGTTTCTTCATCTTCTTTATTTGAAAACTCAACAGGTTTAATACTTGCCGTTAAGACGCCATCGCTATTTTCTATGCTTTCAACGGCAGCTCTGCACATGCCTTGAATAAGGATTTTCACTCCACCTTCTGGAACGTTGATAACACGCATGATTGATGCAACGGTACCAATTTGGTGCAGATTGTTAGTCTCAACCTCTTTAGACTGCTCTTCGTCATAGCTTTTTGCTGATAGTAATAGTACCAGTTTTTGTCCATCAAGAGCCTGGTTGATACCTTGAATGATGCGCTCGTCAATGACAAGTAAAGGTACTATCATGTGTGGAAAAACAATTACATCTATAGCTGGTACTACAGGAATTGCTTGCGACATGATATCCTTAACTTCGCTGTTTTTTATATTTGTTTCCATTTTCTACCCCCCCCCTTAGTTTGTGGAAAAAACCTTCAATTTTATTGATGTGATTAATGATAGCTTACGTATCGCAACCTTGAAAAACAATATATTGGCATAATATGATCTTGAATGGTGATTGTTGCCATATCTTTTAGTTATCATGTTTTTACAAAAAATTGCTTAAAAAAGTTATAGGATTTGGCCAACTGTTTTTTGAATGATTTTTTCAACAGTTGGCCAATCTTTATTGTTTTTTTAGCCAACTGGGTATGTAGCTGAGACTGTAGCATCAGGACCTTTAGACATTATTTGTGTTGCTTGAGTTACTATGGTTTTTTTAGCGGGGTTATATTTTATTGTCATTCCACTAATAGCGGTTGGATATTCGCCTGTTAGATATGTTCCTGTTGCGTTATATGCTTCGTTGTATTTATTTCTCAACATTGAAAAGGTGTATGTTTTTTGCAGACCATGGCCAAGTCCATCCCATGCTGACTGGGCTAACTTACCTCCAAGCTCTTGGGAAGGTGTCAATTTTTCTGGAGCTTTGAACTTAGCGTTTATAGTGTAAGTACCTGTGTTTGGGTCGAGAGCGACGTCTTGCTGTTTTGCTTTAAATTCATATTTTTTACCAGTTTGTTCATTAGTGTAAGTGACATTGAATGATTGGACGCCATTTGTATTAGTGCTTAATTGTATGTTCGTTGAAAATTGAGCTTCTTTTATAGCTTCAATGGCAATAGTTTTCGATTGTTCAATCACGGGTTTTGATTTGCTCTTTGAATGTGTTTTTGTAGTTGCTATATTGGTATCTCCTGCCCTGACGGACTTGGATTCACCCTTTGAGTATGTTTTTGTAGTTATTATATTGGCCTCTCCTGCTCCAACTGTTGTTGTTTTTGTTACAATTGATTGAGTTTTGGGATCATAGCTAATATTTAAATTGCCTGCATTAGCTGTTTTATTTCCTGTAAGAGATCTTTGGAGCAGGGCAGTAGTTTCTGGCAAAGCGGATTTAATGGGTTGTGTCAGTGCGTTAACTCCTCTGTCTATTAATCGACCTGAACGCGTAAGGTTTCTTGTTAGCGGTGCTGTGATTGTGTATGTTCCATCTGGTTGCTTGGCTACTTCCCCTTGATAGGACCGGCCTTCATAGGTAATGATTGCCGATGTTACTACGTTTGCACTGGTATTGAGCGTTATTTTTGGAGAATGAGAGCTGTGCTCGTTGACCGTGATTATTTGAGATTTTTTCGGTTTTGGTCGACCTATTGTGCTATAGCATTTGCCTACAAATCGACGCATCCATCTTTCAAATGTAGGCTTGAAGTTTTCAGGTTTAGCATTTATCCAACTGTTTTTATCTTTTATGAGGTATTCAACTTCTCTTTCACCTAGCCTATTGAGCTTGCCTTTATCGGATTTAGAAAGGCGAAGGATGTTGGAAATAGATTCGGTGATTCTATTGGTTAGATTTTTTAGCGCTTCTGGAGTGCGTGGCATAGCTTCAGCAACTTTTTTAAATCTTTTGGTAAAGTATCCAGTAATGCTGAATGTATTTATCGTACTTGGCCCGGCAGGGGCCTTTGTTTTTGTGTTCGTTGTTCTTATTCGAGACTGTCTGCCTCTAGATATCCTTTGAATAGTTCTTGCAGATTCGTTTCTTCTAGCCTCTATTTTTTCTGCTTTTTTTTGAGCACGCTTCTCTCTAAATGTTTTTTGAATAGTTCTCGCTGCTGTTGTAGGTGTCCGATTGACAACTGGCTTTGGCGCCAAGATTCCAGCAGCTTCAAGACCTGCTTCTAAGGTATTTGTTAAGTCTCTTTGAGTCTTGTTAGTAAGCACGGATTTAGATTCTGCTTTTGCTGGAGTTCTAAGAGCCTCTGTTACCTTCGGTGCGACTCTTTGTATTCCAGCGTTAAGAGCTTCTTGTTGAAATTTTTGTGGATTGCGTACGCTAGCCTTGAATCCGTAACTTTGCGCAGCGCCATCTGCAGCTCTTACTGCGTGTTCTGTTCCAACAGTAACGATATCTTTTTGAAGTTGCTCTACAGCTCTTCGTGCTTCTGGGCTAAGTTTAAATGCAGGAGTGGTTGACGCAACCTGTGGTTGAAGCGATTTGAGAAGAATAGACGATCCCGTTTCTCCAGCTAATTGAAGTCCTTCGTTGAAAAATCTTTGAGGCTCGTAGATTGCTTTTCGTGGAGCTGAGTACACATTTATTGGGCGAATGTCGTGGACAGCCTTAGCATTTTGAGCAATGCTCTCCATTGCTGTCATAGAGTCGTACATCTTTTGTAGTCTTACTACTCTTCCAGATGAATTTATTGTTACTTGTGCTGACGCTGATCTTGAAATCGGTGTTGGGTCGTATGCTATGGCTGATTCGGCAGCTGTTAGCTCTGGCCTATTTGTCACAGAAAGCGAAACTTGTCCACTAGAAGAGTCTTTTCTAGGAGTAACATACTCTTTACCGTTTATTTGTTTTGTGAATTGGTGGTTCAAAGATTCCGTTAGATAAGTTTCTATCATCGCTTTTGAAGAGCTAGGAAATTTTTGTTGAAGTTCAGCCATCTGTTTTTTTGCACTTTGTTCGTATTTTTTTCTATTGAATGATTTATTTTGATGAACTTCATAAAGAGCTTCGACGCCTGAGGATAGCATTTTTTGGTTAGCTTGAGTGAGGGACTCGCGTCCAAGTGAGACACTTTTAACGGATGTTCTATTGTGACCAAGCGCTTCTGTCAAGGGAGCTCTACTAACGCCAACAGCACTCCCTATAGCCCCAGCGTATCCTCCTGATTGCGAGGCAATATGCTCTACTGCGTAAGCTCTTTCCATTGGAGCCAGAACTTCTTTCGGCACACTTCCCTTCCCATGTTTTTGTCTGATTTGAAGTCCAACTTCTTCGGCATATTTATGTATTGGAACTTCCATTTTTTCTTTATTAAATCTTGCAGGAATGTGTACGCCTTGTTGTTTTTGCTCTGCTCTAATTGTTTCAAATCTTTTTTGGTTAATTGGTTTGCTAGCTTTGACTTTTAAGCTTGTTATAATTGCGTCCCGTCTACTTTTCGACATTTCCCATTTAGGTTGTACTTTTGGAGCTGTCCATCGAGTTGTTGCTTTTCTAGGGGCAGCTTTACTTGCCTCGAGTGATTCTATTGAAAGTATAAAAAATAGTATTAAAATTTTATTAAGCAGCTGTTTCATATCTTACCTTTAATTTAAAACGTTATGCATGCAGCTCAGTATGATATTTTCAAATAAAAGAGTTCAAGGATTTTCAAAATTATGTTCATTTCAAGAGATAGCTGCAACTGTTTTTAATGCGAAAAATAAAAAAATGGTTACAATAAAGTGATAATAATGTCGTTCCTATCTTATTTTAGGGGAATTTGTTGAACTCAAAATTATCTATGCAGTCTGTTTGTAAGTCGTATGAACAACATGGGATTATCTCAGATGTTTTTGATGATGTTTCTGTAGTTTTTGAGCAAGGATGCTCATATGCGATTATGGGCGCTTCTGGTAGTGGAAAGTCTACAACTATCCATTTGCTTGCAGGTATAGACACACCAACGTCTGGAGATGTTTTATTTTGCGGTAAAACATTGTCTTCATTCTCAGCTGATCAATCGGCATTGTTTTTTCAAATAAATGTAAGTTTAGTTTTTCAGCAAGCAGCGCTTTTTGCAGAGTTAACAGTCTTGGAAAATGTAATGTTAAAAGTTATTTTAGCTGGAAAGGTAACGCAGGATAGTTTTGATCATGCTGAAAATCTTTTACGGGAAGTTGGCCTTTTAGATAAAGCAAAGGCTTATCCAGCAATGCTTTCTGGGGGGCAGCAGCAGCGAGTTGCGATCTTGCGAGCAATTTTCATAGTGCCTCAATTTTTATTAGTTGATGAGCCAACAGGAAATCTTGATGAAAAAACAAGTGAGCAGGTGATAGATCTTTTAATTCATTGTCATGAAAAATATGGCATGGGGTTAATTATGAGTACGCACAATCAAAAAATTGCAGAGCGAATGCAGAGTATATTAAAAGTTGAAGATAAAAAAATAGTTACTGTTAAAACTATATAAAATTAGTAGAAAAGTATTTTTACGAGTACATAAATTTAGACACATAAGGATGGTTTCTATGTCACGTTCAATTATCAAAAAAGCAATGGGAATTGGTGGGTCGACCTTGTTAAGTCGATTTTTTGCTTATTTTAGAGAAATTCTAACAATGCAGTTTCTGGGTGTAGGAGTTATTTCTGATGCATTTTTTGTTGCTTTACGTGTACCAAATTCATTGCGAAAAATATTTGCAGAAGGAGCTTTATCTTCGGTTCTTGTGCCAGCTTTAATTCGAGCTGATAGCAAGGGCGGCAAGGTCGCATCCGATAAACTGTTGTCGTTGTCTTTCTTGGTTATAGAGGCAATGATTGGACTTCTTGTTGTTTTGATCAGTTATTTCTCGGAATTTATTGTTTATAGCATGGCTCCTGGAGCATCTCCAGAATATCTTGTTGCAAGCGTGAGCTTTCTAAAGATTTTAGCTCCGTTTATTTTATTTCTATCTTCGAGTGCCGTTCTGTCCGCAGCATTACAAGCAACGAATCGTTTTCTTTTGCCGGGCCTTGCTCCTGCATTATTAAATTGTATGTATGTTGGCGCATTAGGTTTAGGGCTTTATTATTCATGGTCTGTCGAGACTTTGTGTTGGAGTTGGATAGTCGCTTCGATTATCAATTTTATTATTCATATCTTTGTTTGTCTTAGTTATAACTTTGAAGTATCGCTGCCTGATAGGGATGCATGGCTTGGATTTGGACATGTAATGTTGCAACTCTTCCCTTGCATTTTAAGTGTTGGAATAGGGGAAATTAATTTTTGGATGGATGCTGCATTTGCTTCGTATTTAGAGAGTGGTACCATATCTTTATTGAGATGCGCTTATCAGCTTATTAATATTCCATTGGGTGTTATTGCAACATCTTTGTCTATTGTTCTTCTGCCGCAATTCTCTAAAATTGGTGACTCGAAAAAAGAGCTTGGAGTCTATCTTTGTGATGCGATAAAGTTTGTTGTATGGATGATGTTACCGATTACGCTTGTTATGATGTTTTGTTCTCGGGAAATATTTGAAACGATGTTTTTTTCAAGCAAATTTACGATGGAAAATGTTATTCAAGCCCAAGCTAATATCAATGGATATCTTGTTGGCTTGATTTTTTATTCACTCGAAAAAATATTATTAAATTCATTTTATGCTTTGCAGTCGACTGGTATTGCAACAGGGGTTGCTCTTATTACGATTACTATGAATTTCTTTATGAATCAGGTCTTGATGAGTATGTACGGAGGAATGGGTCTTGCTCTTGCTACAAGTATTGCAGCGGCTGTTCGGATTGTTATGTTTGTTCTTATCTTAGCTTATTATTTTAAAATTAATTTTAACGCGAGGCAGTTGCTGAAATTGTTCCGTAACTACATTTTGCAGTTGTTGATTCTCGGCTCCTTGTTTGTTGGATTTGCTACGGTGTTCTCGCAGTGGATTAAAGGTCTTTTGTTTTATTGGACATTCCATTATGGCTTCATAAACATCATATTGGATTCTCGATTCTTTTTACATAGCTTCGGTTTTTGGATGTGGTTTGGTCCACTCGTTGGAGTTTTCTTTTTATCAATTTATGGAACAAGAAGAGTTTTTGGTGTATCTTTTTCCTACTTAGATTAAATAGTATATTAGCTTATAAAGTGTATGAGGCGATATGTTAACAGTTGATGCTCGAGTAGAGCTTTTTAAAAAACAATTTCCAAAAGAAAAAGTTAAATCTGTCCAGGAGCGAGAAGGGTCTAGATTTTCTATTATAGAAATCAATCATACCTGGATGTGCAAAAGTTCTAAGACCCAAGAAGGCATTGCTTTGCTTGAACGAGAAGTGCAGGTTTTGGCAAAGTTGCAAGGTAATCTCGAGGCTGTAGTTCCTGAGGCTGTGCATTATGAGGAAAATTTTCTTGTTTATAAAAAGATTCCAGGAAGTCCATTAATTGCTTATTCGCTCTATCGTTATGGCAATAAGCAGCGATCAAAGCTTATCTTTAGTGTCGCACAGTTTTTATGGCAATTGCATAACAACGTAAGCGCAGAAGACGTTGCTTCATTAAATCTTCCAAAAACTGACTGGCCTTGGTCTGTAGAAAGGTTGCAGGCGCATCGACATCACTTAGAAGAAAAAAAAGACATGCTCGAAATTTTTGATGGTGTCATGAAAACATATGAAACTGATGTAGCAGAGCTTTGCGAGTCAAAATTAATACACAACAGTCTTGATATCAAAAATATTATTGTCGATCCAATGACTGGGCAATTACGTGGAATAATTGATTTTACGCAGGCTTCGCTTGATGATCTTACTTTTGATTTACGCATGAGACGTGATAATCCAGTTGAGTTTACTAAAGCGGTTGCTCTTGTGTATGCAGCAATAGATAAGAACTCTCAGAATTCACAAAAGATTTATGGTTATTTTTTTGCAGCGGAATTTTCTCGATACTTTGAACTTATGGACAAAGGTGAGGAAGAAGAGGCTCAAAAGACGTTTAATGAACTTGTGAAAACAATGCGAGATCTTTTTGCGCCACAGGACAAGAATAAAGAAGTTGAAGCTTCTTAAATAAAATAATTAATTTGATAGAAAAAGTCTCAACGTTAAAATTGAGACTTTTTCATTATCTAAGCTTTGAATTTATTGTCATTGTTTGATTTGGCTTACTGTAATCAAAACTGTATGCATTATCTATGCAGTATTGTTCTACTTGGCTTGCAATGTGAAGAGGAAGGCTAATTGACCTTTGTGATGCTATAAGCATAGACTGTATAGCTATTCCTTGTTTTCGTCTTTTTTTATCTCCATACTCTTCTCCATCGGAAGAGCTTCTTGAAGGTTGAAAGTTTTTTAATTGGACAGAGCATATAAAATCTTGTTGTAAGTTGTTAACAACAGTAACCACATCAGAGTTTTCATGCCTCTGACTTGCCGTAACGCAGACTGTTAAATTCATACAAAATAGTAGCACGCAACATGCAATGAATTTAATTTGCTGCATGGTCATCACGCTCTTTAATCATCTTATGAGTGTGCGCTCGGACTGACTCTAAGTCCTGTTCCCTTTTTGGGTTTGGCTTGATTTTGTTTACCTCTTCATTAAAAATGCTATCGACTATTGTCGCTGTGTTAGGGGTATTTTGTATTTTGCTCAAGTCGTGTTGAAGTTCTTCTATAAAGAAATTTTGTGAGCTATTGTTAGTCTCTCTTCGAAATACATTTCCAATAAATGTTAAGAGTCTTGAATTTAAATCTTTAATGTGATCATTTGCTTTTGTTTGTTCAATTGAGGTCCTCGAGAGTTTAACTAATTTTAAAGCAGGAGCTGTTTTCTTAAGACTACAAAACACTGTTGAGTTCGCAAAAATAAGGCAACAAATAATCAATCGAGTGATGTTCTTCATGGATAACTTTCTTTAGAGTATGTTTTTTTGTAATGTCGGGTGTCACCTAGCAGCGAAATTTTTTCACAATCTATTTTTTATACAGGTCTCCAAGGGGAGATGCTTTTTCATTTTCTTTTCTTTCTATACTTGCCATAAGATATTGGTATGGGGTAGTATTCTTAAGATGTTTCATTATTTTGCTTGATAATCGATTGTCAAGAACTCTTTGTTCTTCTTCTGCTTGTAAGATGATTCGTTGTAGTTTATCTTCAGCCTCTGTGTTTACCTCGAGCCCTCTTTCTTCAAGTGAGTTCATATACGATATTAAATCTTCGATTCTTTTAACTTCTTTATTGTTATCAAGCCTTGCTGCTTCGGATCTAAGACTAAATTCTTGTAGTTGTTCATTGCTACCAAATTTTTGTTGTAAAAGATCGTTGATATGGTTTTCGCTTTTAAGCATTTTGCTTTTTAGGTTTGTTTTTTCAACTTGTTCTTCAAGCAGTGCCTTGATAGGAACTATTGCGTTTCTATATTCTTGCTGCCCTAGTTGATCGTGAAGTCTTTCGAAAGCATAACTACGGCTTGAGAAATTTTCAACCTCTGTGCTTAGTTCTCTGAGGCGCATGTGTATCTGCAGGATGTTGGCGCCAAGCTCTTTTGCATTCATGCTGTCAATTGGCTTTGCTATATGACCCCAAGGATCTCTTGAGAATGTATGAGTTGGTATTTTTTTACCATCAACGATTACTCCAAATTCGTTTTCATCTTGGTAGTATAGTTGAGATTCTACTGGATGATCGGCGCTATGAGGGTTGAATCCAGTTGCTCCCTGAGGCATTCTTTTTTGTATTGTAATTACAGTTTTGGCAGCGGTTCTTCCAGTTTTCTGCATTGGGAGTATTGTAGAGTTTACAAAAAGAAGAGAAACGATGATTAAGTTTAGTGAAGTTTTCATAATTAGGGATACTTTCTTTGTTAGCGAATCTTTATAAGTTTATTTTCTACAGACAATAGATTTTGGGCATTCAGCTGCATTTGCTGTCGTTTTTTCTTTTATGGCAGGGGTTTGCTGGAGTAGAATTTTTTTCTCTTGAGGACTTGTTCCTGCACCTGTTAGATTTATGTGTACTATTGTTTTCTTTTTCTCATTTAAAAGTTGGCCTAAGTGAGAAAAAACAGAATTCCATATTGAGTTTTTTTGTATTTTATATGAAACTAAGACCCTTTTTAGGGTGGCTGGCTGCATTGAATAAGTTGTAGTATTTATGAAAAACAAGCTAACGATAAAATAAATTGATATGTTCTTCATAAGTGGATCCATTCTATGTTATAAACTTAACTTAAATTTATTTTATATGGAATTGTGATAGAAGGCAATAAGTAGAGTTGGAGTTGTAAAAAAGATCAAAAAAAGAGTCACGGTAGAAAATTCTACAATGACTCTTTTAATTTGGTTGCGGGGGCTGGATTCGAACCAACGACCTTTGGGTTATGAGCCCAACGAGCTACCAGACTGCTCCACCCCGCGATATACTTGAAATTCAAAATTAAATGGTGTAAATTGCTTCACTGAAACATTTACCACTTTTTAAGTTTAGTCATAAATGAAAGTAAAGTCAACTGTACCATTACTTTGTTTTTTTATTTATGTGAAAACGTAGGCTCGTCTTTAAAAAATCCTCTAACCACTCCTTGAGGAGACTTGCTTCCATTCGTAGCAAGAAGGGCTTTAAGCAGCACTCCATTAACTTCCTGAAATATTTCTTTTTTCAGGTGATCTTGAGAGGCGATTGATCATGCTATCATTTGTCATTAAGTTTATCATGGCATCCATTGTAAGTGGTCCATTGTAACGTTCATTTGCAATTGCTAGCCCATTATTTGCAACTTTAGTTACTGACGCTCTTGTAGCGTTGAAGATGTATATTTCCTCTTCGGTTGAAAGTATTCTTGTATTGTTTGAACAATTTATATTTGATTGCATTGAAATAAGCAGGATTAAGGCTGCTGTTTTAGTGAAGTTTTTCATAGGTTTTTTATTTTCTTAGATTGAAATTGTTGAATTACTACTATTTATATGTAGTAACTTTTGTTAAAAATAATAATAGTTTTTTACTGTTTTAAATAGCCGAAGGTCGGTTGCATAAAAAAGTAAAAGTTTCTGATAGAACTCATGATTCTTTATGGGTTCCCCATTCCCTAGATTGAATCGTTCTATTGTTTGATATTGCAACTTATTAAAAAATCATGCATGGTGAGGTTTTGGTGAGAATTGATTTCTTGTTGTAATTATAAGATTTTTTTGTTGATTTGTAAAATGGGGTAGCTGTTTTTGCAGTGTGTTCTTCAGTGGGATATTGCCTTAACGTTAGGACGATAAAAAAAGTTCCTTTTTGTTGCAGAGAGTTACAACAAAAAGGAACTATGATTTTTATAAAGAAGCTTTTACTTGTTACGAGTATCTGCTTTTTTAAAGCTCGATCGAAGGTTAAGTCCGATATCTACAATATTATTTAGGCCATCGACTCTGCTAGGACTGTAATTATATTTCTGCATGAGGTTTGTCGTCACCTTCAATAAGTGCTTACAATCTTCGAAAGATGCCTGGCTGTCATAGGCTTTTTTTAAAGATTCAAGCGTTTCTGTTTCGTAAAATCTTATAATTGTGGAAGCATTTTTTTTACATGTATCTTTAAATTCTTGAGATTGGTCATTATCCATATCCATGGAGAATATTTGTGCTGAGATTGCAATCAATAAATTCTTGAGATTGGTCATTATCCATATCCATGGAGAATATTTGTGCTGAGATTGCAATCAATAGAGCGAGTGTTATGAATTTTTTCATTCTTTATCTTTCATTTTTAATCGTTGAGGTTTCTATGACTTGTAGATGATTGCTTCTTGAATGTGTTTCACGTCGATTAAGTCAGCGTGATCGATGTCAGCAATAGTTCGAGCAACTTTGAGCGTCTTGTGATAGCCACGCATACTCATGCTTAATTTTATAAAAGCTTTTTTGAGAAGTTCTTGAGCTGTAGGTGTAAGGTTGCAGTACAACTCAACATCATTTGCACTCATCGTGCCGTTCGTTTTGTTTTCAGTTCCAAATCGAGCTTTTTGCACTGAAAGCGCTTTATCAACACCAAGTTTAAGTTTTTCTGATGAAATTGCGTCAGGAGATTTTTTCGCTTGAGCCTCTTCGTAAGAAACAGCAGAAACTGTCACCTTGATATCGATACGATCAAGTAATGGGCCCGATAGCTTGTCTTTGTATTTTTGTAATTGAGTTGGAGAGCAAATACATATTTGTTGGGCGTCACCTAAATAGCCACATGGGCAAGGATTTAATGCAGCAACAAGTAAAAAAGATGCAGGAAATGCAATTGACTGTTGTACGCGTGCTATTTCTGCCGTGTGATTTTCGAGAGGTTGTCGTAAAGCTTCGAGTGTGTCACGTTTGAATTCGGTAAACTCATCTAAAAATAAAATACCGTTGTGTGCAAGGCTGACTTCGCCAGGTTTTGGAAAAGTTCCACCACCAATTAAGCCGGCTTGAGAGATACTGTGATGTGGGCTGCGAAATGGTCTTTGTGTGATTAGCGGCTTATCGTTGAGTTTTCCACTTATGGAATAAACTTTACTTGTTGAGACAGCTTCGTCAAAAGTCATATTAGGTAGAATTGTAGGAAGTCTTTTTGCAAGCATTGTTTTACCAGATCCTGGAGGACCAGAAAATAAAATATTATGGCGACCTGCGGCTGCAATTTGTAGAGCACGCTTTGCGTACGACTGACCTTTAACGTCAGAAAAATCTATATCAGTTGTTTGTGTTGATTGAATATAACCTTGAAAGTCGGTGACTGTAGGCTGTATTGGCTGTTCTTTACGTAAGTAGCAAATCAATTCAACCAGATTTTTAACACCAATAACTTCGATATCAGGGATAAGAGCAGCTTCGTGAGCATTTTCTTCTGGTAAAATTATTCGTTTTTTATTAAGCTTGTGCGCATCATAGGCTATTGGCAAAGCGCCATTGATTGATTTGATACTACCATCAAGTGAAAGTTCGCCGATGAAAAGTGTTTCGCTGAGAAATTGAGAATCCATTTGCAGGTATCTGCAGGCTTGCAATATGCCGATTGCAATAGGAAGATCAAAAAGCGTTCCTTCCTTTTTTAAGCTTGCTGGTGCTAAGTTGACAGTGATTTTTTTCTCAGGAAGTTTAATTCCAGAGTTCTTTAAAGCTGTTTGGATTCGTTGACGACTTTCTTTGATCGCAGTGTCTGGAAGTCCGACGATAAAAAAATTGATAAGCCCAAAGGATAAGTCTACTTCGACATCAACCAGATGAGCATGAATACCGATTGGAGTAGCAGAGAAAATTTTTGTATGCATAGGGTCTAATTTTTTGAAAAAGGTGTACACTAACAAGGTCAACTATAGTTATATATCATAGCATGTTTTTTCAATTAGAAAAGTATTTTAAAATTATAAAAAACATAAAATTGCAGTGTGCTTATATTATCTGCAAGGGAGTATAGTATCGTGATAAAAAAATTATTGTTTTTAGGGTTGTTGTCGTATGGAGTTGCTGACTTACAGGGAGTTATTGCAGTTGGCGATACCGATGATGCATCTACAACATTTCAGTTTTCGGTTGGTTCGGCAATTTACAATGCAGCGAATCAACAATTATGGACATTAAGCGGGGAAGATACCTCATCTCTCTCCAGCACAGTTCAAGCTTATGGAATTTCTTACACTCCATTTATACAAGTTGATGGGTCTTTAGATCTCACTCTCAAATCTTATCCGTACCTATCAACACAGGCAACTATCACAACAGTTACTGATGGAGCGCTTGTTGTGCCTTCGAGTTCAGTTACAAATCCTCTGCTCGGTCAAGAGTTTAGCGCAGTTTCCTTTTTAGGAAAATATGTAACGGTTGTTAAAGCTACAGCTCCACGATTTGTCTATTTAATTCAATCAGTTTTCTTTAGTGATGGAGCAGCCTTAGGAAGAGTTTCCGTTGAAGGAACTTCTACTATAAATGAACTAGATTTAGGAGTTACGCATCAGGTAAAGGCTCTTGCGGGTTCAGGCCTTGGAACGTTGTTCATCGCAAATGCCCAGGGGACGTTTGGTACTGATAGCTCAAACATTTCTTTTGCAGCAACATCAACTTCTCATGCAGAGTTAAATGGTCAGACTACATCTCTTGTAGCGATGATAAAACAGGCAGATGAAGCCGTAACATTAAGCACTCCAGTTTTAATTGCGGGTGGCAGTGATTTAGAAACAATTGGTTCTTCGGTTACGATGTACCCATCGCCAATGACGGCATTACAGGTATATGTTGGATTAGACGTTAATGCTCCTGCAGGAGCAGCTCAGGCTGTTGGTCTTTGTACTGCGACTGCAGTGTCAAAAACAGAAACTGTTGTCGCGTCGATAGAGTTTGGTTCAGTTTTACCAGATTCTGTAGCGAGTGCTGGGTTGCAAACACCAGTATCTGCTTCAGCAAATCGTCGTGTTGTTGTTTCTGATGTGACAGCAACTATGACATCAACTGGCTTGTCATATCTTGTAACAGGCCGTTATGATGGAATTGGCAGTCAGTCTATCTATGCAATGCCAATGGTTACTATGTCTTCAGATGCTTCACAAAATGGCATGATTGCAGATTTTTCTTCAATTGATCAAACCTTTGAGATTGTTGGTAGATCATATCGAGTGCAAGGTTTTGATACAGTTATTTCTGATGCAACTCAAATTGATATTGAAAGTTCTGATGCTGTAATTTCTACAAGATTACAAGTTGGTGGAGGCTCTGTTCCTTTACCGACAGGGCAATTCGTTCAACAGATTGTAGCTCAGGGAGACTCTGTATTCATTACAATTCAAAATGCTTTCGGTATTGATACAACTCCTGGAATGTTTAAGTCGCAAGCTTTATTTGATGCACAAGGTAGAATTATGACATGGTCTCCATGGCAGAGAGTTGCTGGAACTGATGATCAAATGTTATTTGCTATGAAAAATCAATATACTGACGCAACGATGTATGTAAGTGGTGCAAATTCTGATACGATCAAGCAGTCAACTTGGAACAGTAACACAGCTTTGACATCATTTATTGGTTCAATTAATGATTCAATGCCTTTGAGTGATGGTGGCGTACAAGGACTAGTTCCAGTTTCTAACCACACAACAGGTTTAACAGAGACGCCACTTGTTATCGCAACAGGAAGCTCTGATGTTGTTATTTCACAAACTGGAAGTATCAGTAGTGGTAACTTGATTATTGACAGTCCTCAGACAACAATTACTTTGAATGATTCCTTAGGGTTAGATGTTGGATCGATTGTTACATCATCATTTGCAGACAATGGCACAAGTCGATGGTTGTTTATGGGAGGTGATGCTGGATTATCTGTTTTATCTGATGACACAACGGGGATTACTTTTACAGGTATATTAACAGATCTTACTTTATTGACTGCTACTGGAATGAGCTGCAAAACTTTAGGCTCGTTTAAGTTTGTAAAAAAAGTTGTTGCTGATCAAAACTTTATATACATTTTAACGATAGATGCTGTATATCGCATTGATCTAGTTGCAACTAAATTTACGCTTACAACTCCTACAGCGCTTGATGCTGAAATTGTTATGCAAGCTTCGACTATAGGTTCATTTGCCTCTTGTTTAGATATGGTTATTGATAATAATTTGATGATCCTTGGAACAACTCAGGGATTATATTCAGTTGATCTTACAACTTCTTTACCAGCAACGCCGGTATCAATTACAGTTCCTGGAGGCTTATCGACTATAAGTAAATTGTTTACTATTTCGAATAATGCGAACTTTAATCAAGAATTTTATGAGAGCAGCAACTTGTATGTATTAACGATTAATTTTGGCGTACAGCAAGCTCGGCTGAATCGTTTTACTATATCAAATGGTGTTGTTGCACCAATTCAAGATCAATTGCTACAAGGTCAAAATGGACCTCTTTTAATTTTTGACTATATGAGTAACGATATTTTCATTGACGGATCTTTTGGGTTTGCTACTTCTTATCGTATTGGCTCTCTTGTTCCAACAGTAAAATATTTGGAATCTACGCTTCGGGCTGGCACATCGAGTGTGCGAGATTTACTGCCTGGAAGTACTGCTAACTTATCAATTGCTGCAGTTGTTAGCTCACTTGGTATTACTGGAATTGCTAGAGATTATGCTTCGGGTAGTTTAATGCTTTCAGCAAATTTTGGTTTATTAACTGATTCATAAAATTATAGATATAAAAGGATATTGCACGATGAAAAAAAAGTTTTTAATAATAACAGGTTTGATCATAACCGGATCATTGCTCAATGCAGGTCCTCTTGGATTTCTTGAACCTTATAACTTTATGACTGAGTCGGAGCCTATTGTAGCTGAATCAAAATGGCAGTGGAATTTTTCTACACAGTCAGGTTTTGATACTCAATCATTTAACGAAGAAGGTAACACTGTTAATGCATTGCAAATCTATGAATCAGAGCAGAATTTATTAGGTCTGTTTCAGGGGCTTGATACTACGAGTCAGTTTAATCAGATTGTAAACTCTCTGGCTGGTGGATCTGGTGGTGGAGTGAACAATAGTCAAAATGGTTTATTTACTCCTTCTGGAGATTTTACTGCCTACCAAGTTGCTTTTTTGGGTGAATATAGATTTCACAGTAACTGTTACTTTAAAGTTGCATTGCCAGTTTATAATCTAGAGTTATCGAATGTAGCATGGGCTTATACAGGAAATAATAAAACATTTTCTGGTCAACAAATCGAGACAGAGCTTGTTAATAGTTTTTTAACTGATGCTCAGGATCTTTTTAACTTATCCCTTGGAAGTTGGAAAGCCTCAGGTCTTGGTGATTTATCTTGCTTGCTTGATTACATTGGTGACTACCCTCAAGGACGATCTTTGTTGCGAAACGTTCGCGTTCATGCTCGTCTTGGGTTAACATTCCCAACTGGTTTACTTGCGAATGAAAATCAAGTGATGTCTCAGGCTTTTGGTAGTGATGGGTCGATGACTATGCCTTTCGGTGGCGGATTAGATATTAATCTTGGCCGATACCTTCAGTGTGGATTTAGGGGGCAGTTTAGCTATATTTGGGGCAATGAGAAAATTCGAAGAGTTCCAACATTTTCAAGCCAAACAACCTTGCTTTATCCTGAAACAATATCGACCTTTAAAAATTATGGTATAACGCAGACGTTTGATTTATACGCACAGCTTTACAATGTTGCTGGCGGACTTTCGTTTAAAGTTGCATACGAATATTTCTTTAAAGCTCAAGATACGATTTCAGTTCTTACGCCAGGGCTAAACTATGAATTACTTAACAAAGATTTAAGTTTGGATGAAATAACTCGCCACAACATGATTTGCTTGTTGTCATTCGACTCTGCATTCTTGAGAAGATTTGATAAAATCCATCCACAAGTTGGAGTATACTTGAATATTCCGTTTAATGGATCATTCACAACGCTAGCATCGACAGCTGGTGTTCAACTATCATTGGATTGGTAGACTTTAGATAGATAATTGCGACAAAAGAGGCCTTGTTCACAAACAAGGCCTCTTTTTATTTTTTAATATTAGTATGTCGTGGATTCTTCTTCAGGGTCATTATTCTTATCATCATAATAATCAGATGATAAAGATACTGAGCTCGAGGCTCTAATGGCTATACGAGTCTTTAACGTCGGCGCTTTTTTATTTGATGAGGGTTGATTCTGATCATGGCCTGTTTTACGAGTTTTAGATTTAAGAATGGCCTTTCGCTCTGAAGCTCTTCGACTTCCATAGTCAGAGGAATTCGAAAAAATAGAAATTTCTTCATCTGAAGCTTCTTCGTCTGAAAACTTTCTTACGGAATCATTGTTTTTTTTCTCTGAAGCGTTAAGTGAACTTATTGTTATGAGCAAGAATAAACTTACAATAATGCAGGTGTGTTTTTTCATGAATTTTCATGCCCAGTAATTTTAAATAAGCTTAGGGTCTTTGCAGTAGATTGTAACGCATCTTCATCTTCACGCCTTCTTCGTAAGGCTTCTGCATTGTTTAGCTTTGTTTGCACGGGTAGGCAAGACAAGTTACTAGCGGATTCTACGGCATTTATAACATTTTCTAGATCGCAATTTTTATAAGTTTCTAGAAAACGTTGCACGCCTTCTTCGTTGTAATATAGGGATTGATCATCTGAAGTATTTAATTGTATTGTGCTTATAGCGATGAGCGCTAGAAGTGTAAAGCATTGTAATGATCTCATATGAAATTGCCCCTAGTACTTATGCTTGGATTATTCTGGTGCCCGCAAGATGGGCTGAATCTTTTCTGTTAGAGTTGATGACAACAATAATTACTTGTTCTGGTTGTTTTTTTTCTAAAGAATAAGGCTTACCTATGGATTGAAGTTGCTTTGCCGGTGGTAAAGATTGAGCTCTGCATGCATTCCATGAAGCGGCTATTTTTTTTATGCCAGCGTCATTAATCTTTTGGTGACCGAATTCTGAGGCCGTAATTTTTACTAGACTTGCAGTTAAAAGAGCGATGGTTAAGAAAGTGAAGTTTAATTGTTTCATGAGAATCCTTTATGAATATGTAGAAGTGTTCTATTAAGTGTACCACCACTCACTGTAAAATTATAGAATGAATTAGGAAGTTGTTATAGAAAAAGGGGTATGCATTTTTATGTACATACCCCTTAGGCGTTGAGGCTTATTTTGTAGAATTATCTTCTGAAGATTGATTTTCTGCTTTTACAGTAATCCATTCTTTTTGTTGTTGCTGTATCCATAAAGCCCATTGATCTTTTTCCAACATAAGAGCTTTTTGAATATGGTCATAGTCAAAAAATGACAGACCATATTTTTGATTTTCAGCATACCATTGGTGCCATTGAGAGCCCTGTTCTTCAAGGAATGATTTCATTTGTGTTTCGAATGGTTCGTTTGAATTTTGATACTTTTCAAACCAGTCTTTTGCTTGGTGACCAAGTGTTACAAGGCTCGGTGCAGCAATAACGCTTACAACTCCTGCAATAGGGTGTATAAAACAAGTTGCAGCCGATGCGACAGCAAATATTGCGGTTCCAGTCAGGATCCCTTTACCGCTTTTTTCATTTGTTGAATCTTGAGCATAGTAGCTTCTAGTGATAACTTCAGTCTCATCATCATCTGAATTCGATGAATATCTGCTATCATTTTTATCTTCTTTAAGTTTGGTTACTTCTTGTAACTTAAGTTTAGCTTTTTGTTCTTTCTCTTCATCTTGAGCGCTATCTTTTCCAAGATTTTGTAAATATAATTGCTCAGCCAATGCTTGTCGATGTTGTGTTTTTTCTTCAGCAGCTTTTAGAATTTTTTTATTTTTGGCAACTTTTGTATCGTTATATTTCACACGACCTTGATGGCCTCTCCAAACCCTTTGAGCTATTCGCGATGAGGCTTCTTTTCTTTCTAGCTCGATTGCTTCTTGAGCCAATGCTTGTCGTAGCTGAACTTCTTCTTCTGTTTCTTGTATCTCTTCTTCACTTTCTTTTGCTACTGGGCTTGCAAGGGGTGTTGAGTACGTTACATCATTGTCGCTGATTCTGGTTATAACAGCAACAGTGCCAACTGGAGTTGATCGTTTTGATGAATGTTCACTTGAATGATTATCTGAATCTATAGACTTTTTTACTACAGCAGTAAAGGCTGAGTTTGGAGATGCATTGGGCGGTGTTTGTAGCATGTCTTGATCGTCTGATATTGATGCATTGATCGTACTTATTGACATACATGATATGAGCAATAATTGGTTTAAATCTTTCATATAAAACTTCCTGTTATTCAAAAAAATAATAAATATCATACGCGTTATGATATCAGATCGTTATTTGTTTGGCAAAGCAATATCGCCTTGAGTAGAAGGTATTTGCTCTACAGAGTCTAAAACAGCTTCCGCTGTATGAACTTTGTATTCCTTGCGTGCTGTTTGGTAGACGTATGGGCAGTAGTTTTTTATTTTTTTAAGTAGAAAGTCTTTTTTGTTAGTGATTAAATCTTCTTGTTCTTCAATCTGGAACAGAATTAAATCTTCACGGTGAATGTCGTTAATGATTTGAATAAACATTTCTTGAGGAATGTCTTCCGCTGCGATATCAATGAAATAGCAGAATCGGTGAATTAATGACCAGCAAAGGTCATCAAAAGCATCAATGTCTGATATTAGATTTTTATCTAAGAAATTTTCAGATAACGTCGCAATCTCATTGATTGAAGTCCATGCGTCGTAGGCATCTTGTGGTGACCAGACAAGTTTTCCAATACAAGCTTCGAGAAACCTTAAAACATCTCTTCTGATTTGTTCAAGGTCCACGTGTTGTTGTGTTTGAACTTCGTTAGTCTTTTTTGCAATTTGTTCAGCCAGCGCGTCCAAAAAGGAATCAGGATTTTTTTGAAAGTAAGAAAAATAGGTTGAAAAAATATTAGAAAAACGAGTTTTTAGACTTTTTTGTAGGTCTTTTAAAAAGGTTGCTTCTTTTTTTACGATATAGGGGGAGAGTGCGTCTGCAAGTTTTGGCATGGATGTAATAAGGCTATAAGAGTTGATGAAGTCACACCCTTTTATTTTCTGTAAAAATAACTTGATAATCGACTTGGCATAGGCTTCATTCTGGTCTTGAGCTTGTCCAAATTCTAAAAATTGAATCATATGTGAAAAATTGTATGGTAAATAGTCAGTGTATTTTTCATGATTATAAGTGTATGTAAAGTAGTGTGTAATTCCTTCTTTTGAAAAATTAATTGGACGTAAGAAGTATGAAAAAAGATCTAAACTTTGATCTTTTGATGGAGCATTCATAAATTGTGGTAATTCAAATGATGAGCTTATCGGTGCTGGTATAGCAGGTTGAATAATAGATTGTTCTACTCTTGTAGCCTCTTGAGTTGGTCGTTGGATGTTGGTTTCAAATTGTGGCGAGCTGTACAGACTTAATGTCGTGCAAAAGAATAAAAAATATAATTTCTGCATAAGAAGTTCCCTCTATGATAAAAAGCTTTATATAAAGAACTATACTCAAAAAGAGAGTCTTGGCAAACAGAAATGCTGAAGCTCGATTGAATCATGATTTATAGGTAGTTGAAAAAAATAAGGCATTTATAAAAACAATCAATTTTGAATTGGCGGGTTAGAAATATTTATTGTAGGTGCACGTAAGGTATATGTCGTGGTTGAATATCTATTGCAACTTGTAGGGTGGTCTGTATACTCAACATCATAAAAATAATAGTAGATAGAACTTTGCATAATAAATTTCTTTATGATAAAAATCTGTATATTAAGATTGAACTTGATACAGGTTGTAGAAAATAAGGATTCCATGGCTCTTTACGCTTATAAAGCGCTAACAAAAAAAGGTAAACAAGTTTCGGGACAGCTCGATGCACCATCTTCTGTTGCTGTTCGAGTTGATCTTGCTTCAAAGAATTTATATCCAATTTCGATAGATTTATACAAAGATTCCTCGACGTTTCGACGTTTTTTTGGAAGTTTATTCCAGTCTAAAGTTTCTTTTAAAGATTTGATTTTTTTTACAAAACAACTTGGCGTTATGTTACGATCAGGAGTTCCTTTATTGCAAGCCTTAGAGCTTTTAACTGAACAGTTTAAAGGTAAATTACACTCGATTTTAGTTGCGATTAAAGATGGAATCAAAGAGGGATCCTCTCTTGCGGATGGATTAGAGAATTATCCAGAAACTTTTAGTACGATTTATGTTCAGTTGGTACGTGCGGGTGAAGCAAGTGGAAGATTAGAGCAAATATTAGAAAGATTGATTGATTATCTTGAGCGCCGAGAGGCTTTGCGTAAAAAGATAGCAGGAGCAATGTTCCAACCTCTATTTCAGCTTGTTTTTATTTTTGCAATTGTAATTGGATTAATGGTTACCATTGTTCCTAATTTAGTAAAAGTTGTGGGGAAAATGGCTGGAGGGCTTCCAACTTCGACAGTTATTTTAATGGCAATGTCTGATTTTCTAATCAATCATTATATTGTGCTTGGAGAAGGTTTCATTGTTCTGGGCTTCTTGTTTGCTTATTGGGCTTCAACAAAGCATGGGCAATATAGTTTAGATTATTTAAAGTTACACATTCCACTGGTAGGTTATTTTTCACAGATGAGCGCGGTCGTACAGTTTTGTAGCACGCTTGGTATGTTGCTTGAAAATGGTGTTAATCTAGCACCAGCTCTCGACATTGTTTGTAATATTATTGAAAATAAAATTCTATTACAATCTCTTGAGACAGCAAAAGAAAAAATTATTAAGCAGGGTAAAATTAGTTCTTTTTTAAAGGAAACGAAAATATTCCCTCCTTTAGCAATTTATTTAATTAACACTGGTGAGCAAAATGGAAAGCTTGACCAGATGTTATTGTTGGTTGCTAAAAACTATGATGAAGACTTGTCAGGGTTAACCGATAAATTAACATCATCCCTAGGTCCGATTATGACAATTGTAATGGGGATAATTGTTGGATTTATTATGATGGCAATTATGGGACCAATGTTAAATATGTATAGTGCAACAAGCCTATAAATTTGTTTTTTAGTTAGTTTAAAATAAGTATTTATGAAAGGAAATATCGATATGATTTATAAAGATAAGTCTGTACAGTCAGGTTTTAGTGTTGTCGAGTTAATAATCTCTTTAGGCATTATCATGTTAATTATGAGTTTTGTTGTACCTGGACTATCTAAGATTATGGGCAAAGGACATGCAGCTTCAACAAAAAACACACTCAAGCTTGTTAATCAAGCTATTCTTGATTACAAAATGGATGTTCATGTTGTTCCAAAGAGTCTTGAAGATTTAGATAAGCGACCAGAAGGCGTATCTGGTTGGAATGGTTCATATTTACCAGATTCTATGCAGGATAATCCACCTGTTGACGCTTGGGATCAGTTGATTGTTTATAAGAAAAATGAACGTGGATCAAAGAGACCTTATGATTTATATTCAGAGGGTGATCCAGAGAAAGAAGAAGATAGAATTGATGCAAACTAAAAGAGATCAACCAGGCTTTTCATTGTTAGAATTAATGATTGTATTAGCATTGATTGGATTGTTAGGAGCCTTCGTGGTTCCTAACCTTTTTAGAACCAAACAGGGTGCAGAGCGAAAAGAATTTTTAACATCATTTGAATCATTGCTAAAAGATGCGACTTTACGTTCGATTGTCGAAAATAAAGCACATCAAATATATGTTGATATTGTTCATGAATTGATACAAACTCGCATGTATGATGAAACATCGATTGAAACAAATCAGCATAAAAAATTTACACGAGTTCAAGATGATCAATATTTGACTGAGATTAAATTTCCCAAGCAATTTCAGTTTCAGAATTTTTTCATAAATGGCGTTGAGGAACTTGTTTCTGGGACAGCTGCTTTAGATATACTGTTTTATGTTACGCCTGATGGTACAAGCCAAGCAATTATTGCGAATATAATTGACCAAGATGAAGATGGTATAGCTCCAGATGTTAATTTTAGTTTTGTAATTAATCCATTTTATACAAGGATGTCGGTGTATGAAACGTTTCAATCACCTTAAATCAGGGATGTCGATTATTGAGGTGATGATAACAATTGCGATTCTTGCGATTTTTGGTTCATCACTTTTTTTAATGCAAGAATTTTTATTTGATCGTATGATTGCTTCGCAACGTATGTTAATTGCAAACTTGCGTATGCAGACAGAGTTTACTGATTATCAAACAAACATCTTAAAAGAATTATTTGATCAAGATGGGTCAGTTAAAAAAAGCTTACAAAAACATACGAAAGATTTTACAGCTCCAGATATGTCAGTAAAAATCACAACGAAGTCCGACTTTAAAGAGACGTCTTTAGAGAGTTTTAAAAATTTACATGTTATCACTGTTCAGGCTGAGCAGGATGAAAAAGAATATGGAAAGTCATATGCTTTTGCCTATATTCCCGAGGTATCTAAAAAATGAAATCAGGATTTTCATCACTTGAATTAATTATGGCTATGGCTATTTCAGCAATTATCATGACAAGCTTGCTTGAGATTTATAATCAAGTGGCGCGTAACATGGGGCGAGTTGAACGCTTTGTGTTCGAAGACACTCAAGTCTTAACATTGAAAAACAGACTAGGCAGTGACTTTGCTGGTTTGTCTGCCATTTGGTTTACGCAGGGAGAAGTTGAAACTAAGATGTTGGCAGATGGTGAAAAAATGCCAGCACCAGAAAAAAGAAAGCGCAGTAACTATTTTTACAGTGTAAATAAAGACAAACATTTGGATACATTAACATTTGTTACTACAAGCGCTTTGCAGTCTTATGGTGGAACTCAAGATAGATTTATTCGAGTGTTATATCAGGTTGAAGAAGATCCTAAGGATGAAGATTTATTTAGATTGATGAGAAAAGAAATTTCAATGCCTACTGAAAACATTGATGTACAGGCTTTGAAAAATGGAAAATTTTATGAATTAGTTCATGGAATTAAATCAGTTGAAATGATGTATGAGTTGATTGATAAGGTTGAATTGCAAAAGCAGACCAAAGCGCAAGCAAAACTTAAGGATGGCCAAAAATCTTCAGAAGAAAGTGATCCAGAACCTGTCCTTAGGTCGGTTAAGCAGTGGGGCGCACCTGATGTTAAAGTGAACCCTGATAAAGGTAATGAAAAAATAGAGAACCTTGATGATGACGAAGAAGATGAAAAAGAAAATTTAGGTGGAGCCGCAGTGCCTAAATTTGTAAAAATGAAAATTGTTTTTGGTGTAACTGATACACAAGTTGAGAAAGAGTATAATCTTGAATTTTACATTCCATCGACTGTTGATAATATTCCAAAAGGAATGACTGCAATTAAAAAGCAGAAAAAAGGTGAGCCTGCGCCAAAAGGATCACAGGATACATCTGTTCATACAGGTGAAGATAAATCAGGCATGTCATTGGTGAATAATCAAGGATTATCATGAGTCAGCAACGTGGATATATTTTGTTTATAACTTTTTCGATGCTTGCACTATGTTCAGCATTGGTTTCTGTATTTCTGATTAAAGGAGTTACTCATAAAAAGCTTGCAACAGCTTTAATTCGTCAAGAGCAGATGAATCAATTCTTGCTATCAACCCCCGCATTATTACAAAGTTTTTTAGCTTTTTCAGCAGATGAGGTTAAGGGAGTTGGTCAGGAGGCTATCGGATCGCAAGCTTTAAAAACACCTCCAGCAGATGGAGATACTGGCTTTGGTAGGCTGTTATTAGAAAAGGTGCTACCAGTTGTAAATAAAAAACAAACGTTTAAACTAAAAGAGATTGAGAAAGATTTTTCAGTAACCATTGATACAGTTTTATTCTGCGAGTCAGGAAAAATTAATATTAATGGGTTGTATGATTTGGTAAATAAAAAGTTTTACAATGAAGGCACTCCCGGTAAAGATCAAAAAGTTTTTGCGACGTGGCTATTTAGTAAAATTGCTACGATAACAGAAAAGCCTTCTTTGCTGCAGCCTTTTATTGAACATGTTAAACAGCGTAGAGCTCCATTTAATGATGTTACCGAATTGCTTGCGATAAAAGAATTTGCAACATGTTTTGATCAAGCTGTTTTTTATGAGTTAGCACAGCAAGGTTTAACCTCGGAGAAAAAGGTTCATAAACTGTTTTTAACAGATCTTTTTACAGTTGCTTCTGAAAGTGATACAATTCAACCCTGGTTGCTTTCTCCCTCTGTTTGTGCATTACTAGACATAACGCAAAAAAGCAGTAAGCATGAGGAGTTTGAAAAGAAAGAAGAAAATAAAGTAGATATATCTTCTTTTAAGCAGAAGGCTGATTGGCAGAAAGATTGGGATGCAGGATTGAAATCCTTGTATGATGTATCATATGACAAAATTCCAGAACCAGTACGCTTTATGCTTTCAACACAATTTGCCGTAACTGTATTTTCAGTACTCATAACTGTTTCTAGGGAAATAGCTGATAGTGAAAATAATATAACCAAGCGGTTATTTGCAATTTTAAAACAAAAAAAATTGTCAGATGATTCGATTACTTACGATGTAATAAAAATATATCAAGTCTAGGATTGGAGAAGACTTTGCAGATAAATACAGAGACAAAAGTTGGAATTTTTGTTGTAGGTGCAATAGCCGTTTTCATGAGCATGATTCTAGGGATTGGAGCGTTTCGCTTAAATTCATCAGGATATGTTGGCTATACTATTTCATTTGATGATGTTGCGGGCTTGTCTCGCAAAGCAGAAGTTAAAATGGCTGGTGTTAAGGTTGGTTGGGTCGAAGACCTTGTCTTGATACAGCCACATCATAAAGCTCGAGCTACGATTATGGTCAGTGAGATATATCGACTTTATGATAATGCTTATGCTATCGTTCGCCAAGAAGGCTTAATTGGAACAAAATATTTAGAAGTTATTCCTGGAGATCCATTACTACCACAACTTGCGGCGGGATCTGCGCTTGCAAAGTCTGGTAGAGATTCTGTTTCTATCGATGAATTGCTTCATAAATTTAACAATATTGCATCACATGTTGAACAAATTACAGATGGTTTAAAGGATGCTTTATCTGGTTCTGATCGCAATGATCAAATAAAGAACACCATGGAAAACATTGCTATGGCAGCAGATAAGTTTAATAGCCTTGCAACTTCATTGCATACGGTGACTTCTAATAATGAAGAAAACATGCAGTCGCTCATATCAGATTTCCAAGATTTTGCTCGTACGCTTAAAGACGATATGCCTTCTTATAAAGAAAGCATTGATAGATTGTCTTCTAACTTTGAGTCAGACTTTAATAAGATTTCAAACAATTTAAGTAGCTCTGCAAATTCTATTGAGCAAGCTGCTCAAGAGGCTACAGAAGGGTTCCAGAGCATTAGCTCAATCATTGAGAAAATTGATGATGGACGTGGCTTACTTGGTAAAATGGTTAATGAAGATGAGTTGTACCACGATATTAAATCAACCGTCTCTGGTATTAAAAACTACCTTGCTAAGTTCGAAACACTTGGAATTGTATTTGATTTCCACTCTGAAAGCATGCATAGACCTACTGAAAATTATGCATTTTCAGACTCTAAAGGTTATTTTAATATTCGTATTCATACTTCAGATACTTTCTTTTACATTGCGCAAATTGTTGCATCTGAACGTGGTTTCTTAAGTCGTCATTATGAGTTTGAAACTTACTTTGATGGATCTGGAACTGAGCTTGATTATTCAATCTTGGATGACACAACAACCGATCAAGCAAAATATAATCAGTTTGCATTTGCTCCACAGAAATTAGTACGTCAGCGTGATCCTATAGCGTTTGGTTTCCAGTTTGGAAAAATCTACAAAGATGTAGCTTTTCGATTTGGTTTATTCGAAGGTTCATTTGGAGTTGGAGCCGATTATTATATTCCATTCTCAAATGATAAGATTGCATGGACAACGTCTCTTGAAATCTTTGACTTCAAAGGTATTCAGCGATTTGATATGAACGATCGCCGTCCTCACCTTAAGTGGATGAACAGAATCTTCTTCTTGAATAACTTATACTTTGTGTTTGGTGCTGATGACTTTGTGAGTCAGACGAATGCAAATGCCTTCTGGGGTATTGGTATACGATTCGGTGATGATGATATGAAATACATTCTTTCTAAGTTTGGATTGTACGTCACAGTCTAGATTATCAAAAAAATAAATATAAAGAGTCTTGTTTACAAACAAGGCTCTTTTTTTTAAAATAATACCCATATTTAAAAACGTTTTTTATTGAAAAGGTACTTTTTGTGAAAATAACTAGAAGGTTTTTATTTGGGCTGCTTTTATTTGGATTTTCTGATTTCATGATGGCTCGTAATCATTGTCGAGAGTTTAAAAAAGTAGCAACCATTTTAAATGGCGCTAAAAGAACTTACCTTGGAGGGTATTCTTTAATCAATAAAAATTTCTCTAGCTTGCCGCCAAGTGAAAAATCGTTACAAGATTCTTCAAATGATTTATGGAAAAACTTTTTAGCAGCTAAAACAACCCCATGTGAATTTTCAAAAAGTGTCTGTGGTCCTGGTGATAGCTCTTGTTCTTGTTTACAGGATTATATGATTTCTTTGTCTACAAAAAGAGAAAGAATAGAAAATTATGAGCGTACGATGCATGTAATTCGATCTAATGTTTAGACTTTTTTTAAAAAGGGCCTTGTAGAAATGCAGGCCCTTTCTTTATTTAGATGTTTTTATCAATCTTGTATGTTGCACACCATGAAGAGAATATGTGTTTTATAAATGACAGTTTCTTATGCTTGTCTTGGAGTGATGCAAGCTCTTGAATATCAATAAAAAAGAGCGGCAAGCTTCGACATTGTTCAAGCCTTTTATATCGTAAAATTTGATCTTCTAGTGTTTGCATTTCTTTGTTTAATGAGATTGAAGATTGCACGATAGAATAGATAAAATCTGTTGGATTAACTGGATGAACATAGCGAGTTTGAATCGAAAATAAAAGATCAGACTCGAGTTTGTTTTGTGGTATTGCAAATAGATCTTCGAGTGATCTGTTATTGTGCCAGTTAGACCATGATTCAGGGCTATTAATAATGAGATTCGCTTGGCATATTTGGTAGAAAATGTAACTGTAAGCAGTTAATAGTCCAGCACCAATAGTTTTGAATTTATTGTTTTGTATCCATGTTATTGTGCTTGCTGACACTTCTTGAGATCTTGCTGTTTGATGTTCATAAAAATCATAAAACTTTTGTTTCAAGTCTGGTTCTTGCTGCGTTGCAACATGAGTTGTTTGCACTGCTGAATGGTTAGCTTGTTGGTTGAAGTCATTGTTTTGGTTAGCATGTGCTTGGTTTGCAGTATTGACGTAAACGCTAACGGATGGCTGTTGATAGTTATTACTCTTGTTAGGCTCTGTGCAAACCGCAAATACGCTCATGATGAACACGAAAAATATAGAATGGATCTTCATACCATACCCCTAATTTAATTGATTTTTTTATGTTTTTTTTGATTCGTTATTTTTTTGATGTGAACTTTTTTTCACAACATCTGTAAATGTAATGAGCTATTGGAAATACAATCGGCTCTGGAACTTTATACTTTCCTTGAGCTGCTAATTCTTTAACTTCTTCTTTTGTGGCAGTCTCTAAAAATGGAGTTTCGATGAGATAGTTAAATATAACAAGTCGATTGACAAGGTAGGCTCCAGTTGCCAAAGTGGGAAGCGATCTTGCTCCAGTTGCTAATAGTAACACTTTCGCTCCGTTTCTTACGGTATAGTTTAGTGCTGATACTGTTGGATCCAGTTGCCTTTCCGTTTCCCTTCCTGCTGAATTTACATGTGTTTGAAGGTCTGACTTGTGATGAGCTTGCTGTTTTATGTCATTGTCTTGATGTGCGTCAGCTCCTGTTTGAGCGTTAACGGTGATATGATATGAAGGTGTTTGTTGATAATTTTGCTCTGCTTGCGCATAAATCATGTAAAAAATCAACATGAAAAAAATGACCTGTACTTTCATGACGTCCCTAAATATTAAAAATATTAAAAATCCCCGATATCTATCTTACAGGAAGTCATTAGGTCTTTTCAATGGAACGTAATTTTTTCTCTGAAAAGTTATACTTTGAACTTGTGTGGGGCTGTTGGCATTATTATGGATGCTTGTATACTTAAGGAGATATGTTTTTCGATTTGAAAAATACAATCTATTTACTACACAGGGACATATATGAAACGTTTATTTTATTTATTTCTTTTGGCTAATTTTTGCCAACCACTTTACTCGAATTCTTACGTAAATTCTTTAGATACTGTTATCAATCAGAGCGTTAAATCTCTTTCAGGAAGTTCATACAAAGTTGACGATATTGTTTCTAAAATTAAAAGAAACATCAAAAAACAGGTTTCTTTACAGGAAGTTGATATCTTTTTACGTTTGGACAGTTCTATATCATTCTTTTCTTGTGGTGAATCTCAACTTGAATTGAATGAGCCATTAGAAGAAGATATACAATTTAAACAATCGTTTAAGGACTTACAGTTTGTTTTGGGTGTTAAACTTTTCTTATATTATCTTGAGTGCTGTCAGCAAAAGATGATGTATAAAGCTGTTAAAAATTATGACACGCTTAACTATTGGAAGAATGAAAAATTCAACGAAGATCAAACGACATATAGCTTGAGTCTATTGCGTTGGTTTTCAAAGACTCCATATCAAGAAGTAGTAGAGAATAATATTACTCAATTAGAGGATATTTCAAAACAAACGAACTCGTTCTTAGGGCTGATTAGATACAGTCAGCATGTTTTAGAGCAAGCGACAACACAGCAAGAGTGTAAAGATCGATTAATTACTGTTGTTAAACTGCAAGATGATTTTTTACATATTTCAGATAAAAATTATGACTTGCTTGAGATGGGTACTGTTGTAACAGATTCGATTGATAAGGTATATCGTTTTAGCTTGTACTTGTCTGAGCAGTATGCACAGTGTCAAACACCATCACACCTTACAAGGCGTTGGAAGAGCTATGTTCTTACAGCTGCAACTTTGTATGTGTCAGGCTTTATCTACTTACATTATGGAGATGAACTTTTAAATAGTTCTCAGCATTTTTGGGATGAGCACATGCAAGGTCCATTAAACAGAAATATTCAGATTTTAAGTGGATACACTTCTGCTCCAGAACTACCAACAGAGCAACATAAAGACAAAATAGTGGATTTGATTGAAGCAGGTTTGAAAATGGGCCCAGCTCGAGGAGATGAAGTTACTTTAAATGAAGCTTTTGCTCAAGATCTTAATACAATTTCTGGCGGAGAGTCCTCTGCAAAATTCCAAGAACTTGATGACAAAATGGCTATGGTGGATGATATGCTTGGCAAAGCTAAGCCTGCAGTTGATGAACTCAATGTTTTTTTTGAGAGGTATGATTCTTTTAAAAAAGAGCATCCAAATATGCTGTGGGGAGATGGCTATAAATACTTTGCAGCTATGAGCGATCCTGTATTTGCAGATGTTTATCAAGAAGATAGCAGGAGCGTTATAAATGATGGATACAGTGTGATCACTGGGCAGGATACAAGTAGAGCTATTTCTGATCAGCCTGCAAAGAGTTCGCAGCCAGTAGTTGATCCGCTTATTTACATGCCAGACGCTAATCTGCAGGAGACGTTTAAATACTCAGCAGGTGAGATAGGCGAAGCTACTGAAAACTTATCAAAGAAATTACAATCAAATGCTTTAGATACTTCTTCTTGGTCGTTTGAACAAAAAAAACAATACGTTGAAGAGCAGCATAAAACTATTACAACAAATCCTTACAAAAACACTCTTCGCCTTGGAGAGCCTTACCTTTATAAAGTAGAAGAAGAAAGCTTGCAAGCAAAAGAGATGGTTAATAAGTTCTCGCAAGATTTGCACGTTATTCTTGGGTTGACTGCATTGATCCCTATGCTTACGGTTGTTGGCGGAAGTTTATTTGCATCAAAAACAATGTACAACTCAGTTGCGTATCAACCAATTAGAACACTTGTACACCGCTTAGAGATGCTTTTAAATGAGTCGATTTATAAATCAATTGTTTTTGATCGCGAAGGTCACTTGTATTTTTTGACCGAGCAATTGAAACTTAATGTTGGAGTTTTGACAAATCGAGAGCAAAAATTGATAGATGCTGACATTGCAGCATTGCAAAGTTATAATTTAGATTACGCGCAAAAATTTAATGTTGTGCAGCGTATGTATCGAACATATCCGTGTCTTGTACCTGTTACAATTTAATTGAATAAGATTTTTATGTTTATAGCAAAAAAGAAAGAGAGAGTTTTATGAATAATGTTTCAATAATAAAAGATATTTTTTCAGTATCATGGTCTGATTTTAAAAAACATGTAGGGTTTTTATTTATACTAGCGATTGTGCATAGTTTGATTTTTAGTAAGTTACTATCTGCTTTACAGGTTGGTAATAACTTCTCTGACTTTGCAATGAACGTGGTCGGCTCATCAGCCTTTTTTACTATAAAGTCACTGTTAAGTGCAATAGTAATTACATCCATCATGCAGTATGTTTTAGATATTGTTTATAATAGACCGTTAAAGTGGTTTTTTATGAAAGAAACGACACTTCAGGCAATTTTAGTAAATTTTATACTTTGTTATAACTCTTCGAGAGAAGTACCTAAAAACATGTCTATTTTTAATTTTGATTTTATAGTTGAAACGATACAAGATCTTGCTGCTAATCAGTATATTGTTCCAGCATTATTAGTTCTTTTATTTGTTGTTTTACCTATCGCTTTAGCATTTGTGTTTAGATTTATGTTTCTAGATTTATTTATTCTTGAAGATGAATGTTCCATTTTTGAAGCTTTTAATCGTAGCTGGAATCTTTCTCTTGGAAATTTTAGTATTTACTTAGCGTCTTTGATTTTACCTTTAGTCCTTTATTTTTCGACTGTAGTAATTACTTTACTTGAAAGATTTATGGATATTAATATTGTGTTGATATTGTTATATGGCTTTATGACCTCGTTAATATTATTGTTTAACGTACATCTTTTTAAGAAGTTAAGAGAAATCGAGATGACAGAAGAATAGAAAAATACTGACTTTAGTAACTAAAAAGCCGGAAGAGATTCCGGCTTTTTCATTGTTTATTTTTAGTGGGATACATTGAGTCAGTGTTTTAAAACAGCTGGCATTCGTGGCGCCTGCCACCAAAAATCCCCCGATGTAATGATAATGAAATCGGGGTGTATACAGTTTCTTGTAGACTTATTCCCAAGAACAGTTGAGATTAATGGCTTTTGCTAAAGCTTTTTCTTTCTTGACCATAACTGCAAATTCGTCATCTTGAATATGATCATAGCCAAGTAAGTGACAGATGCTGTGAATGAGCATGCGGTTCATTCTTTTTTCGAACGTTGTATTGAGCTTTTTTGCAGCAGCTCGCACGAACTCAACAGATATGATCATGTCACCAAGATTTTTATCATCATCGCTTAAAGGTTTAATTACAGTGCCTGCAGCAATGTGATGAAATGGAAACGATAACACGTCAGTTGCTTTTTTTTTGTTGCGATACTGATCGTTATATTTTTTAATTGTCGCATTAGTTGTGAGCAGAATTCCAAGATCAAAATCACTATACCCAAGAGTATCAAGAATCTTTTGTGCTTGAATTTTATAATTTTCAATATCGAAGTTTATATTTCTAAGTCTGCTTTGTATGTTAATCATCGCTTTCAAGCTTTCTTTTTTCGGCTATTCTTTTAGATGTTCTTGGTTCTTTTAATGGAGAGGGAGCAGAGATTACTGCTTGAGCGCCTTCTAAAATTTCACAGATTTTGTAATATTTTTCTCGGTATTCTAGTGTATTAGTTACGTTACTTGCTGTTTGTTTTGCTCTATCAAGAGCTGTTTGCCCAAATTTATTTTTTAAGCTGAGAGGAGCGTGATGTTTTATAAACAATTCAAGTACTGCAGATGAATGAGGATGAGCTACTTCATGCACAGGAGAGTTGTTGCAGTTTTGTGGACTTTGTTTACTAAGGTCGGCACCTTGTTTTACAAGGTATTCTACAACAGTAAAAGATTCCCTTCTATCTCTTTCGACATCTCGTGGCCAGGAGACGGTAGAGCGTTTATATGTTCCTATAGCATGGAGAAGAGCAGTATTTTCTTCATTATCTGTTAATGAAGGTGATATTTCTGTAACTTGCCTGATTCTATTTATATCTGCGTGTTCTATCTCTACAATTGTTTTAACTTCTCCTAAGTCACGATTTCCAATAGCTCTCAAAATCCTGCTAGATGCATGGATTTGAGTTGATTGCTCTACAGAGATAAGTAAGCAGAGTAAAGTTAGTTTTGAAATTATTTTCATAATAGGCCCTTCGTAAAATTTTACTAAATTTATTCTAAAAGAGGAGAAGCTATGACAACTTCTCCTCTTTTAAATTATGATGCGATTGTTATTTTTTTTCAATCGTAATTGCTGCAGACCAGTTTTCACCTTGTTGAACAAATTGAGATGTATCGACTTGAGCGTAAACAATTTTGAGTGCTGTTGTCACACCTTTAATAATGTTTTCTTGCTCATGAACAATTGCGTGTAGACTTTCATCAACAGTTAATGTTTGTATCTCTGTTTTTAAAGACAATTGATGCTCAGTTTTCAACTTTCTTACGGTCGAAATGATTTCGAGCAACTGCTCCATAGCATCATTGTTTTGAGCATCAATAGCATCTAGTTCAGTTGGAAGTTGTGTGATGTGTAATGAACTCTCATTAACAAACTTTTGAAAAATTGCTTGGTAGATGTTTTCTGTGATGTGTGGCAAGTAAGGTGCATAACATTGTAAAATTCTAAAACCAACCGTATACAAAGTCCATCGAGTTGCAGCAACTTGTTCAGCTGTATAGTTCTCTGGTTTAAAGAGTTGATCTTTAATGATTTCAAGATAGTTATCGCACAGATCATTCCAGAATGTTTTTTCGACAGCCTGTACTGCTCCACCAAATTCATTTTTATCTAAAGCTTCTTTGTATTTTACAATCATACTTGTAGAGGCATCAAGCATCCATTGATTCACAACACCAAGATTGGCAGGTCGCTCAGATGAATGTTGATAATCTTTTGTATGCATATTGATAAAGCTGAATGCATTCCAAAGTTTGGTCATTAACTTTTGACCAGTTTTGATTTGGTCGACAGAGAACGCAGTGTCGTAACCAAGAGTTCCTGTTGCTGTCCAGTAACGAATTGCATCAGGAGCAAATTGTTTAACTAAAACAGAAGGCTCTGTTGGACTATTACCTTTTGATTTAGAGATTTTCTCTTTTTCTGAACTGAGTACAAATCCAGAGATTACAATTTCTTTCCAAGGAATAGTGTTACCGTGCATCCAAGATTTAATAATCGTGTAAAAAGCCCATGTTCTAATAATGTCATGTGCTTGAGGGCGCATGCTCATAGGAACAAAATCATTTTTCATTGTAAATGGCGATTCATCAGTATCGTAGTACAGCTGTTTTACGATATACGGTGTGATTGATGAAGTGTTCCACGTGTCCATAACATCTTTTTCTGCACGAATGTTTGTGCTGTTACATTTGTCACACGAACCGTCTTTGTATGTTGTTTTTTGTGGATCGATTGGTAGTTGGTCGATATCAGCAACTAAAATTGCATCGCAATCGTTGCAATACCAAACAGGGAAGGGGATTCCGTACACTCGTTGTCGAGAAATACACCAATCCCAACTAAGATTTTTAACCCAGTCAATGTATCGAGTTTTCATAAAAGCTGGTGACCAGTTAATTTGGTCAGCAAGTTCTAAGAATTTTTCTTTATGTTCTACAACCTTGATAAACCATTGTGGTAAAACGCTGTATTCAATTTCATTTTTACAACGTTCGTGAACATTTACGCTGTGTTTAATATTTTTTTGGTTAAGAAGTACGTTTTCCTCTTTAAGTAACTCGAGAGCTTTCTTTCTTGCATCATGAACTTTTAAACCAGCGAGAGGACCAGTGTCTTTTGTCCATTTACCATCAAAACCGATTGATTGCTTGTATGGGAATTTAAACTTTTTAAACCATTCAATATCAGTCTTGTCACCAAATGTACAACACATTACAAGGCCAGAACCTTTTTCGATTTGTACAGATTCATCAGCATAAAATGAAACTTCGTTTCCAAAGATCGGAACGATTGCAGTTTCGCTCGCAAGGTGTAAATATCGTGAATCTTCTGGATTATAAAGAATCGCTACGCATGATGGTAATAGTTCAGGTCGAGTTGTTGCGATGGTGATTTTTTCACCAGACGTTGTTAAAAACTGAATGTCGTTGAATGTTGTATCAACTTCTTTATCATCAAGTTCTGCTTGAGCAACACTTGTTCTACATGCTGTACAAAAAAGAGCAGGCTCATTTTTTTGGTATAAATGATTGTCGTGAAAAAGACGAATGAACGACTCTTGAGAAATTTTTTGTTCGTTTTTATCGATCGTTGAATAAGTTCTTTCGAAATCAGCAGAAATACCGATTGTCTGCCATAGAGCAACGAACTCTTTTTTCATTTCTTCGGTGGTTGAAAGACAAAGTTCGATAAACTTTTCTCTGCCAATTTTGCCAACACCTGTTTTGTGTTTCTTTTCTACAAAGCGTTCCGTTGCTAATCCATTACAGTCGAATCCGAACGGATAGAATACATCGTGATCGGTCATACGTTTGTAACGAGCAATGATATCTGCTTGTGTGTAAGAGAAAATGTGACCAATGTGCAGGGAACCAGAGACTGTTGGTGGTGGAGTATCGATGGTGAAGTTATGAGTTCTATTTAATCTTTTTGTATAGGTACTATGTTTTTTCCAAATCTCACGAGCGATTTGGTCATTACTGGTAGCTTCGTATCTTTTTTCCATGATCATTTGCATTCTTTAAGGCGATTTTATTTCTAAGTAAACTCTCAAGGTTTAGTTTACTATAGAATTGGCTGGGTTTCAAAAAAGGTTTTCAGTTTGCAGAAAGAAAGATCTTGCGGATTTTGTTTATCAGAGGTGCTTTTTGTGGTATTTTGTACTATACATTTAATTACATTTTTTTGAGGATGTTCAATTATGAAAATGAACAAATTTATATTGTTGTCGATTATGTCTTTATCTTTATCATCAGCAAAGGTAGCTTCATCAGATACTGCCGCTGTAATTGTTGCGGGAGCTTTGTCTGGAATGTCGATGGAAGTGTCGGCCCATGGCTTTGTAGAAGCTTCTTTAAAGTCAAAGTGTCATGAGTCGAAACGTTTATCTTCGAGGTACTCTTCTGTTGCTACAATATTTAATGTTTCTCATAATTATTCTAGAACCGGATTTTACATGGCTTGCTTGGCATCTACTGAGTCTAATGAAGTTTTGAGATCGGAGTATGCACACAGAGCTGCTCTTTGTGGCGTTGTAGGTTCGCTTTGCACTGCATATGGACAAGACGTGTTAAGAAGAGTAAAGAAAATGGACGCAGGTATGTGTAAAGAATAATTATTCAAAGGCATTGATTATTTTTTAATTATAATCATAAACTTAGATTTGTAGCATGAAAGGCAGAAGCTGTTTTGGCTTCTGTCCTTTTTTATGATATTTTATAAAGCATATTTCATTATAATTTTTTTGAAGGGATAGGAAATGAGATTAGATATTATCTCAGGATTGCAAATTTTAATTGTTGCATTCATTTCGTACATTATTACCATTCCATTTGCTGGATGGTTAGAGTCTCTTATTGCAAAGCAGGTTGGTGATGACACCCCTGAACAAGCAGGTTTTTTAACATTGAATCCATTGGAGCATTTCAATGTATTTGGATTCGCAGCAGTTTTGTGGGGAGTTTTCTTTGCGAAGCTTTTACCATTTCAATTAATTCCAGGATGGGGACGTTATATTCCCTTGGTTCCAGATAATATTCATGGTCAGCATGTGAGATTAAGAGTTTTTATTGAATATGTTGGCAGATCATTTGCTCATCTTATTTTATTGATTAGCTCTGCAACTGCGATGATGATTATTTGTGGTGCAATGCATGTGCATGGAATTATGCCGATGATATCGTCGAATGCATCATCTCTTAAAGAAGTTGTCGTTTCTTTATTGTATTTTATTTGTCAGCAAAATTTAGTGTTGTTTGTGATTCACTTTATTCTTGGTATTTTTAAATATCTTATTTATTATCATATGCCAAAACTTCAAGAGCTTTCATTTAAAACAATGCTTTTAGGGTTCATTTTATTACTTGTTGGTTTGTCTATATTTGGCCCGTTGTTAGAGCTTTTTGCAGCTCGAATCATTGATGGCATTCGGTGGATTCTTTTATTGATTATAAAGTAAGGTTTATGTATGAATGATATTAAAAAAGCATTAGCTATTTTGACACAAGGGTCTGTGGATTGTTTGCCTGCAGGTCAACTTGAAAAGAGGCTTGAATCTGGTAAAAAGTTAAAAATTAAATTAGGTATGGATCCAACAGCTCCAGATTTACACCTTGGGCACGCTGTTGTTTTAAAAAAAATGAGACAGTTTCAGGACCTTGGCCATGAAGTAATCTTTTTGATTGGTGATTACACTGCACGCATTGGTGATCCAACAGGTAAGTCAAAAACTCGACCAGCATTGTCTGACGAAGATATTGCCAAAAATTCAAAAACTTATTTTGAACAAATTGGTAGAATTTTAGATCTTGAAAAAACGACTATTGAGTACAATTCTCGATGGCTTTCAAAGTTAACATTTAGTGACACTATTCAGTTGTGTGCAAAAATTACTGTTGCAAGATTGCTTGAACGAGATGATTTTTCAAACAGAATGAAGCAACAGCAACCAATCGCATTGCATGAATTGTTGTATCCAGTTATGCAGGGATACGATTCAGTAGTTTTAGATGCAGATGTTGAACTTGGTGGAACTGACCAAACGTTTAATTTACTATGTGGTCGCTTCTTACAAGAACAATATGATAAAAAACCACAGGTTATTTTAACGACACCATTGCTAGAAGGGCTTGATGGCGTCGAAAAAATGTCAAAATCTCTTGGCAATTATATTGGACTAACTGATGATCCAATCGATGCATACGGCAAGCTGATGTCGATATCGGATCATTTGATGTGGCGATATTTTAGTTTGTTGTTATCAAAGCAAGAAGAAGAGCTCGATTTGATGAAAGAGTCCGTAATGTTTCACCAAGTCCATCCTATGGACATGAAAAAACAAATGGCATTTGGAATCATTAAAGAGTTTTGGACAGAAAAAGATGCCGTTGCTGCTCAAAATAACTTTATTGCACTTTTTCAGAAAAAAGATTTATCAAAAGGTAAGCAAGTTACATTACCAGCAACATTCAAGAATCCAGTTTGGGTTATTGATTTGCTAAAAGAATTAGAGGCGATTAGCTCTACTTCAGAAGGTAAACGATTAATTGAGTCTGGATCAGTTTCTCTTGATGGAGAGACGATAAAAGAATTTAAAGCAGAAGTTGCATGGCATACTGGCATGACTATTAGAGTTGGTAAACATCGCATTTATTCTCTAACTTAGGTAGCAATTAATGAATAAGATTTTGGCATTGGCAGGACTGTTATTTGCATCGTCAGCGTACAGTGAAAATATTCTTAACGATCAGGGTAAAGCTTCTGAACCGCTGTTACAGTTATTAAAGTTAACTGGTGTGAGTCATGATGGTTCTCTTGGTTCTATTGTTAAGTCTACGCAATCTGAATGGTTGCGGAAGCCTGGAACAGAACGTTGGGATATCGTTGATAGTTTTGTAGGCAACAAAGATAAGTTTTTCGAACTATTTACAAAAATGGATCTAATCGATCAAGTTGATACTCAGCGTAAAGAGTATGAGCATGCTTTGTGGATGGGTGCTACTTTTAGTCGAATTAAAGACAGGTTAAACCATCTTATTGAGCTGTGGAGTGATGGAGTAAGATTTAATAACTTAGTTATTTTGTCTGGAGCTCGTCCATTAACGGATGGTGAAAAATCTTTAGCAGTATCGAGCTATCAATTAACAGATGGTAGCTGCCCTCAAACAGAAGCAGAGTTAATGAAGATGGTGTATGAAAAAAGTGAAATGCCAGTAGAGATGCGTAGCAGGGGAATGATATTCATTGATGTTCCTATGCAAGAAATTAAAGATGGAATATTCGCGAGGCCAACAACTGGAGACACTGTTTGTTATTGGCTTAAGTTAAAGCCTTTAGTTGGCAATTGTTTGGTTGTTTCGAATCAACCATATGTTTCTTATCAAGACAGCGTGACAAAAAGTTTATTACCAAAAGAATTTTCTATTGAAACCGTTGGTAAGAAATCTGTTGATACAAAAAATGGTGTGTATCTAGATACGTTGGCGCGCTTTTTGTATCAAGAAAATAAGAGATTAAATTAAAGAAGTCGTAAACTCAACTTGATTGATGGGAGCAACTTTTTTACTGTGAGTTTGTATGAATTGCTGGACTTGGTTAACATAGTCCAGCAATTTTTCTTTGTCATGTAACAAGTCAAAATTGCAATCTAAGGTTAAGACCGGAGTGTCCAGGATAGAAGGGTGAACGTTTTGTTTTTTGATTAAAAAATCTTCATGCTTATCATGAATTTGTTTGAGATAATCAAAAGATATAGATTCTTCAGCACTTCTGTTGCGCTTAACTGTTCGTTCGTATGAAATTTTTGGATCAGCTTGTAGATAAATAAATCCTGATGGCGGTAAACATTGCTTAGCTGTTAAAAAATTAAACCATTCTTGATAGATATTCCATTCAAGTTGATTCAAAAATCCTTGCTTAAAGCTGTTGCTTGCAAAGCAATAATGCCCTGAATAGATTGAACGCTCGACAATATTTGGAAGCAACGATGCTTGTTGTTTGATATGTTCTTGAATTCTAGTTTTAAGTGAAATTGTTTCCATGCTGTAAGCAAATCGCTGAGGAGATTCATAGAAGTTTTGTAGAATAGATTGGCCGTTAGACTCGTTCTGCCAGTATTCAACGGCTTCGAGTGTAACAACTGCATGCGATAGAGATTGTTGCAACGTTTTTAAAAACGTTGTTTTTCCTGTGCCTATATTTCCCTCAACAATAAACATGAAACCGACCTAATTTTGTAGAATTATTTTTTAAGAATTATAAGTATAAAACGAAGAATCTTTTTTTATAAGACTTGAAATTATTCTTTTTTTCTGTAAAGACACCGGAAAAAATGGCCAGAAATAGTAATGGTTCCCGAAAATATTATACTTTCAGGAACCATCTATTTTTTAGTAATCTATGACGAGCGTTTTAGTTGCTACTGCCCATTCGACCTCTTAATTTGCTCAGTAATTGTCCTGATGGACCTTGTTGTCCTGAGCTTTGAACAACAACTTCTTCAACTGGTCCAGCTTTAGCCAGGCGATTGATTTTTGGTAACTTTTTCATGCCTTTTCCAGCTGATTTTTTTACAGTTCTACCAAAAACATTTAAGCTCTTCATAGCTTTTTGGTTTATAGCTTTAAGACTTTTTTGAGCACTAACTAACAAATCTTTAATTTTTTGCTCATGGCTATCGTTGCGCTTGTCTCTTGATCTTTCTCTCGCAACATATTTTTCAAACATTGCTTGAGCATCTGCTAATTCAACTGCAAGACGAGCGATTTCTGTGTCTTTTGCACTATCTTGTTCAGATAATTCATCAATTTGTTCATTCACGTCACGAAGAAAACGCTTAATGTCGCCATAGTTAGCATCTAAATTGCGTTCATTTCTAACAATGCTTTCTACTACACCTGGGTGAAATTCAGCAAGATCTGCCATGACTTCATCAGTTGCATCTTCGATATCATTAGCTTCGAGCTCAGCAGTTACAGCTTGATTTCGGTACATTAAATCTTCTTCTGGGCTTAAGTCACGCCCGTATACTTCAGACGAACCAACCGCAAGACTCATTAACATTAGAATTTTTAATGATGTTAACTTTCTCATACTATTTCCTTTTTTTATTTTAAAACAGTTTCTTTATAAAATTTATTTTTCATTGATATTAAGCACAAGGCTCATTGCTCCCACTCTTTCATCTTGCTGGATAGCTCCATTGTTCATGAGCATTTCTTCTTCAAGGAGTGAGTTTTCTTCTTCACGTCGACCGATTCCTCTTGCACCTTCATGACCGCGACCCATGCCGCCTTCATGACCTTTACCGCCTGCACCACCCATGCCGCCGCCATGACCACCGCCACCACCACCTCTTTGGATGATAACTTCGTTTGCTACATGGCTATGATTCCTAGGCTTCCAGCAATTTTTTGGTGTTGATCCAGAAGGTTTTATTTTTCTTATAATTGCTTTTAGGTTGCTTTGAGCGTTAACCAATAAATTCGTAATTTTTTCTTCACGACTATCATTGCGTTTGTCCTCTGATCTTTCTCGTGCGATGTATTTTTTAAACATTGCTTGAGCATCTGCTAATTCAACTGCGAGACGAGCAATTTTTGTATCTTTAATGTTTTTTTGCTCAGAAAGAGTTTCGATTTCTTCATTTAAGTCGCGAAGGAATCGTTTAATGTCACTATAGTTAGCATCTAAGTTGCGCTCTTCTTTAACAATTTTTTCTAAAATTCCTGGATGAAGTTGAGCAAGAATTTTCATGATGCCGTCAGTTTCATCTTCAATGTTGTTAGCGCTTAACTCAGCTCTTATAGTTTGTCTTTGAAATGCTAAATTTTCTTTTTTGCTCAGTTCGCGTCCGAATACTTGAGACGAACCAACAGCAAGAATCATGAGCGTTAAAATCTTGAACGATGTTAAATTTTTCACACTATTCCCTTTTCAGTTAGAAGTGTATTAATTTCTTATTGAAAACATTCTATCAGTTTTAAATAGTTGAAATCAATAGTTTCGCATGGAAATATTGCAAGTGAGATATTTTATCAAAGTAAAAGAGGTAAATTATGGGGCTATTATCTTTGGAATGTTGCTGGATAGCTTTGATAGAAGGTTATATGTACTTTCTGTCGTAATTTTTGACCAATCATAAGCAGAAATAGAGAGATTTCCTTCTTTTCCTAAAACAGTAACAACTTGACCAACTTGGCAGTTAGCTATACTGGAGATGTCGACTATTGTTAAATTCATGCAGACTCTACCAATAATCGGTGCAAGTTGACCATTAATGATGACTGACCCAGCGTTGGACAATCGAGCTTCGATTCCTTCTGCGTAACCAACCGCAATGATTGCAATGGTGATATCTTTTTTGGCTTGATACGTAGAATCGTACCCAATAAAAGATCCAGATTGAACGTGTTTGATTTGTAATATTTTAGTTTTGAGCGATAAGACTGGTTGTAATTTGCTTTGCATTTCTTTGTTATGGCGTTGTAGATATCCATAAAGGCCTATGCCAATGCGAGCAGAGTCATAATTTTTATGCTTTGTTGTTACAGCTCCGTGTGAATTTGATATGTGAACTTCTAAATTTTCTAGCCTAGCCTTGTGAAAGACAGCTTCCTGTTCATGGGTTGCGGTTTCATTATAACTTTCCGCTAGGTGCGAAAATATTCCCTTGATGATGATGTGTGGAAGTTCTTTGACTTGTTTTAAAAACAGATCAATATCTTTTGCGATGACGCCAAGGCGAGACATGCCAGTATCAAATTTAATATGAACAACAATTTTTTTATTATACTTTTGACCTACTTCGTTAAGTTGTCTTGCTGTTTCAAGGTCGTATAAAACGGTTTCGATGTCATGTTGTGCAATGAGGTTGTAGCAGCCATCAAGGTAGCTGATAATTAAAATTGGTTTTGTGATTCCATGTTCGCGAAGTTGTACGGCTTCAGAGAGATTAATTACGCATAAGCTTTTGATGTATTTTGATTTTTCGTACAACGTTGCAATTTGCAAGATACCATGACCATAAGCATTTGATTTGACGACTCCCGCAATTTTTGTGGAGCTTCCAAGCCATTCTTGGAACTGCTGAGCATTGTGTTCAATCGCAGAAGTGCTGAGCTCAATCCAGTTTTGTAAGTGCTGTGGCGGTTTAATTGATTGGCTTGAACTGGCAAATGATTTTTTGTTTTTGTCTTTAGACTGGTTGCGTTTCATGTATTTGAGTATAAAAAAATATGGGTAAAATATCTATCACTCTTATTTTTTATTAAGACGATTTTATAAAAATATAAAATAGAGGTAACCCTTTGCTTCTATAAAGCATGTTTGTTATTATGTATTACATATAGTAATTAACTATTAATTAAAGGTTTTGTTGTATGAAGAATATTTATATTAATACATGTTTGTTTGTTGTGGTGGTTTCTAGTTTTTGCACTGTGATATCATCAGATAACTCAAGTCAAGCTCCCTCGAACCCGTTTGAAAGATTTCAACGAATTGAACTTAATGAAAACGGTGATTTTGTAGAGCATTCTTTAACTCAGAATGTGAGTAGAGGAGTAGAAAATGGTCACAATTGGATAGAAGGTAGTGACGGACCTCGAGTATATCGTCAGGCTGCTAATGCAGCTGGCATACCATCTTCTGACGAAGATCAATTATTACAAGAAGAACTAGCAACAAGTTCTCCATTAAAATCTACTAAGAAGTAGATTGCATGAATAAGTTTTATGTTAGCATTGGATTTCTGTTATCGATTGTGATGTGTTCTCACGTTACCTTCTCTCGAGAAACTCCTGTGGATAGAACACTTTTTATAGTTGATGAACCTGAAGACGATCAAGATGCATTGGCACCGATAGACAATATTGGAGTTGCGGTTCAAGAATTGTTCGCAATTCTTGCAGATCAAGTCCCTGTTCAGGCGGATCCAGAAGATACTGATGTAGCTTTTAATTTTGCTATGAGAGGTAACCCTCAAAATGAACATCTAGACAGAGTCAATTAAGTAAAACTGTCGTTAAATTAAGCTCGATTTTAATATGAAAATATTAGAGTTGAGTTTTTTATCGTTATTTGAAGGTTTAGACTACCACAAATTGACGGTCTAGCGCAGATGCAGTAAGCTGAATATTAATATATTTTCCAATTAAATTCAGCTTAATTTTATTTTTTATTATAAAAATGTGAATACGATAGTTAGGCTGGACTAACGAGACTTAAGACCATTATGAAAAGAAAACAGCCAGTAAAATATGAAAATTTTATTTATGGTGTGCATCCAATTACGGAGCTATTAAAGTCAAAACGGATCAAAATTGGTGCTATCTATGCATTAAAAAATCCAATCAAGTCATGGAATTCGATTTCTAAGTTGATCCCATCTCATATCCCGGTTTCTATGGTAACACGAGAGACTCTTGATAAAGTTTCAGGAACAAAAGACCATCAAGGTGTTTTGGCATTTGTTGCAGAGTTCCCATTTTCAAAAACAATGTTCACTCCAGAAAAACAACAATTCGTAGTGATTCTTGATGGAATCCAGGATGTTCGCAACCTAGGAGCAATCTTACGATCAGCTTATTGTACAGGTGTTGATGGAGTTGTTTTAGTTCGTTCTAATGCAGCATCCCTAACAGCTACTGCTTTTAAAGCATCTGCTGGCCTAGCGGTTCACATGCCTATTCACTTGGCTTCATCTGTGAAATCTGCCATTGTTGAGATGAAAAGATCTGGTTACAACATTTATTGCGCTACGCTTGGTGGAAATGAAAGTGTTGCAAACTTCCAGTTTAAAGATCCAGCAGTTTTAGTAGTTGGAAACGAAGAGTTTGGAATTGCTAACGATGTTGCAAGAATGGGAACAAGAATCTTATTGCCTCAACGTAGACCAGATATTTCGTACAATGCTTCGGTTGCAGCAGGAATTTTAATGTATTCAATTGGATTGCAGCTTAAGAAAATTTAATATATCGCGAGATGATTTAATTATTTTTAAAGGATTTCTTATGATGAAAAAATTATTTCTTATATTTATAGCATTTATGTCTTCGGTGCAGGCTCAGGATGTTAATTCGGGAGCAGCAGAAGTTGCTTTTCAAGAATTAATATATGACATCGGCATAAGTTTGAGTGATCAAGATATTATTTTTGATAGGCCAACAACAAAAAATGCATTATTGCATGTTTATGAGGAGCTTGATGAAGTATCTCAGATTGTTGACTTGCTTTTAGTTATAGATGAAGAAATGGTTGAACAGCAAATAACAACTGCTGAAGAACTCCTTGATTATAAAATTGATTCTCACGAAGATGTTGAAAAAACTCTTATTGCATGGCTTACTGCGTATCAGAACTTGTTTATTGTTTTTATTGCATTGCATGATTCTGATGTATCATTTGACACCTGGTGTTCTGATATTGACTTTGTTACATCATTGCAAGATTATCAAGAAATTGTAGATTCTGGTTATGTAGAATTCTGGCATGCAAGTTATGTTTTTATGGACGCGCAAAGAAACTTTGAGGTAGTGTTAAGATCTACTGAAAGCTAATTCGTTTATAAAATTCAATTATTTAATTATGTTTTTATTAAAGCAGCCTTTTTAAAAAGGCTGCTTTTTTTGCCTATCAAGCAACAAATTTATCTTTTCAATATGATATTATTGACTATTGAAATCAAAAAGTTGTATACCAGAAGGAGTAATTCTTTTGCTGGATAGGGGGGAAACATGACAGCACTTAAAAAGGGAATCGTCGCTATTGTTATAGGCATTGGGCTTACATTGGCCTTTAAATGTCATAAACCAGACATGACGGTTGTCTATCCTGATAATTGTACTTTTGTTATTGATCGTTTTTTTTCTCGATCGATGCAAAATGATATCAAAAAATTCATTGATAAGGCTTATCAAAACAATAAGAGCCCTTCAAACTTATTGCCAAGGATTGAATCTCACTTTCCTGCAATTAAGTCTGTTGTCATTGATATGCAGAATCCAGAAGTTTTAAACTTTTCGATTCAGAGCTATAAACCAATATTTTTAATAAATGATGAACATGTGGTTTGTCAGCATGGCAAAATGCTTGAAAAGAAGATTTTTGCATCAGGAGAATTAAAGAAACTTGAAAGTATTGCTTTTAATGAAGCGCCAGCTCCAAAAAAAGTTGATCGATTGGTGAACTTTTTCAACTCTTTGACGGATCCTATTTTAAAGGATTTTTCAGTCCGATGGGTTGATAAGCATGCTATTTGGTTGGATCAAAAAGAAGGGCATGGACGAGCAAAAGACTTATCGTTGTTAGTTGGATACGATTTTGTTCCAAATCAGCGTGATGTTAAGCAGTGTCGAAATTTACGGGGAAAAATTTCTGACAAACCTCGCAAGGACAAGCGAGGTAGGCCGATCAAAGACAATATAACATGGGTTTGTGATCTGAGATTTGATCAGCAAATCGTTTTGTTTTCTACAAATAAGGGGGTATGAAGATGGCAAAAGTTTTTTCAAATATAATTACAGCAATTGATATTGGAACAACAAAGATTTGTGTTTTAATTGCTCGAAAATTAAGTGATGATCAAGTCGAAGTTCTAGGCGTTGGTCGATCACCGTCTTATGGTCTTAGTAAGGGCGTTGTCGTTGATATTGCAAAGACAGTTTCTTCGATTAAGCAAGCTGTTGACGAAGCGCAACTTATGGCTGAATGTGAAGTTGAGTCTACTTACATTGGTATTTCTGGAGCTCACATTAAATCTTTTAACTCGAGTGGAGCTGTTCCAATTAAGAGATCAGCAGTAACTCAAGAAGATATTGATACTGCTCTTGCAGCTGCAAAGGCCGTTCCAATCGAAAAAGGACAAAAGGTTTTACACGTATTGCCGCAATACTTTATGGTTGACGGGCAAGATAGAATCGAAAATCCAATTGGATTACACGGTGTCCGTTTAGAAGTTGTTGTACACGTGATTACCGGATCCGTTGCATCAATTCAAAATTTGGTAAAATGTTGTGAGACGATTGGCCTTAAGGTTCAAGATATTGTTCTCGAACAACTTGCATCTGCAGATGGTGTATTGAGTCTTGATGAGAGACAGCTTGGCGTTGGAGTCTTGGATATTGGTGGCGGAACGTCAGACTTTGCTATTTATCAAAATGGTACAATTCGATTTACAAAGGTTGTCGCTATTGCAGGTAATCACTTTACGAACGATCTTGCTGTTGGGCTTAGAGCAAATATTACAGATGCCGAGCGAATTAAACATGAATCAGGCTATGTTGGGTTTGATGATGAACGGTTGCAGGGTGAAGGCGTTGAGGTGGTGACAGCAGAAGGAAACGAGACGAGGATTGTTGAAAAAGAGCATGTTTCTTACATTTTACAAGCTCGAGCTCAAGAACTATTTATGATGATTAATCATGAATTGCAAGATAGTCACTTACGACGTTTGATGGTAACTGGCCTTGTAATAACAGGTGGCGGTTCACTTTTAAAGGGAATTGATGAGATAGCAAAAAATATTTTATCAGTGCCAGTTCGAATAGGAATGCCTAAATCTGGCCAAATTATCCCAGATTCTTTACAAAATCCTATCTATGCTACAGGCTATGGTTTATTGATATTTGCATTGAAGTCCAATAAAAATAACAGTATGAACTCGATGCAGGGACCATTGGTGAAAAAAATATTTGTAAGAATGAAATTATGGGTATCAGATTTTTTTTAAGGGTTTAAAGGAGTGATAATGATAGATTTTGATAGAGACATTGAAGCAAAACAAGATGTAAACGTTTCAATAAAAGTGGTAGGCATAGGAGGAGCTGGCGGAAATACGGTTAATAGTATGATAGCATCAGAGTTAAAACATATTGATTTTATTGTTACCAATACCGATTCGCAAGCTTTATGTCGATCTAATGCATTAAAAAAGATTCAACTTGGTAAAAAAGCTACGAAGGGTCTTGGATCTGGAGCAAATCCAGACCTTGGCCGTCGAGCAACAGAAGAAGATTTAGAGAATATCATGGAAGCAATTGGAGATGCCGATATAGTTTTCTTAGCTGCTGGTATGGGTGGTGGAACTGGATCGGGCGGAGCTCCAGTGATTGCAAAGGCTCTTAAAGATCGTGGCATATTATCTATTGCCGTTGTTACAAAGCCATTTGCTTTTGAAGGTAAGCGACGTATGACGGTTGCGGAAGAGTCTCTTGATTTATTAAAGAAAGAGGTGGATACGCTTATTGTTGTTCCAAATCAAAAATTATTAGATGTTGTTGATCGTTCAGTATCTATGATCGAATCATTTTCTATGATTGATGAATTGTTGATTCATTCGGTGAAAAGTATTTCTGACATCATCACAAAGCCAGGACATATCAATGTTGATTTTGCCGATCTTCGTGCAACGATGAAAGGCATGGGTCTTGCTATGATGGGTGCTGGATGTGCACAAGGTCCGGATCGAGCTCGAGTGGCAGCTCAGCAGGCGATATCTTCACACCTTATTGAAAATATGGACATTAAAAAAGCTCGAGGAATATTACTCAACATTACTGGTGGCGTAAGTTTAACATTGCACGAAATTAATGATGCAGCTTCGGTGATTTATGATGAATCAAACGAAAGCGCACATATAATTTTAGGCTCAGTTATTGATACAAGCCTGGGTGATGAGGTTATTGTTTCTGTTGTAGCAACAGGTTTTGAAAATTCTGCTGCTTATGCGACAAAAGCTGAAATTGCAGATGAGCCAGTTGAACAATCTTTGCAGGAAGAAGAAGCGATGGCAGCGGATGGAGCTATAGAACAGATGAAAGGCAATGAGTTTTTACAGCGCTCAGGAGAAGGCGTTTTAGAGATCGTTGAAGAAAAAAAGGATCAAAGAGTTCAAATGCAAAAACAAGATAATGAGGATACTGACTCATTGGATATTCCAGCATTTTTACGTAAATCAAAGTTTGATGATAGTTTGATAGATCCTACAGAGTAGGCTTGTTATAGATTTTTAATAAAAAAGAGGGCTGGTAATTTACCATCCCTCTTTTTTATATTTATCTTTGAATTATGCAAGCGTACGAGCACCTTCTGGGAGTGTGTTACTCGTAGGATTTCCGCCAATGTCATAAGAGGTTTTTGGAATGTCATCTAAACTTTGAACCATTTCAAGAATTACTTGATTCTGCTTTGATGAGTTCTGAATCATTTCGACAATCATTTTAACCTTTTTCTGTAATCCATTTTTAATGTTAGTAATCTGACTTGAACTGATTGTGCCTTCAGAAGCAGTATCTCTAGCTTTCTCTATCATTTTTTGCATTGAACTGCCACTGCCGCCCATCATTTTACTGATTGAAGATCCACCTGGGAGTTTAACGTCAGTTGTACCTTCAGTAGCAGCATCTTTAGTTTTTTTAGCAGCATTTCGCATCATTTTACTGATTGAAGATCCACCTGGGAGTTTAACGTCAGTTGTACCTTCAGTAGCAGCATCTTTAGTTTTTTTAGCAGCATTTCGCATCATTTTACTGATTGAAGATCCGCCTGGAAGTTTAACGTCAGTTGTACCTTCAGTAGCAGCATCTTTAGTTTTTTTAGCAGCATTTCGCATCATTTTACTGATTGAAGATCCACCTGGGAGTTTAACATCAGTTGTACCTTCAGCAGCAGTAGTGCCATCTTGATTTTCCTGTTGGGCGATAAGTCTATTCATCATAGAAGATCGAACCGAACCTATTCTTGCTTCTGCAGTATTTGTCCCTGCAAGGGCAAATAACATTGTGATCGTAAGTAATTGTAATTTTTTCATAACTAAGTCTCCTTTTTAGACGGTCAATATTTTTTCTCAGTATTAATCTTACAGTTTTGTGAGCGCTAAAAGCAATAGTTTAGATTTTTTTTTGATTCAGTGTGCATATGTTTAAAAAACGATCATGAAAAAACCGACTCAAGCGATGTGCTCAAGTCGGTAATCTGTTTACATACGAAACGAAGTCTTATGCTTGTTTATAACAATTCATCGCTTGGCATTACTGCAGCACTCATGCTAGGCATCAAAGGACGTGACTCAGGCGGTGTTAAACCTCCAGTTGTTGGTCGTCCTGCAGGTCGTGGATCAGGTCTACCCATAGAAGGAGCAACTACTCCAGAATGAGGACCATACTGATTGTTCGTAAGCCTTGCAATAGCAGCGCTGTTTTTTTCTACCATTTTCCTTAATTTTTTTATCGAATCTTTTTTTCGATCTTTTTTATTTTTTGATCTGCTGGTTGATCTATTTTGACTTCCTCTTGTTTCTGTAAATTCAGTTCCTGCAATGGCAAATAACATTGCTACTAAAAGTAATTGTAATTTTTTCATAACTAAGTCTCCTCTTTAGACTGTTAATGTTTTTTTCTCAGTATCAATGTTACAGTTTTGCGAGTGCTAAAAGCAATAGTTTATATTTTTATTTGATTCAGTGTGTGCGTTTTTCAAAGAATGATCATAAAAAAACCGACTCAAGCGATGTGCTCAGGTCGGTAATTTATTTAAGCGTGGTTGTAGTTAATCTATCACTTCAAATTTCGCGGTAGATTCACGTCTTTCTTGACCACCAGTTATATGGTCTGCGTCCCCTGTTATGATTAATTTGCCATCTACGCCCATTGAAATTACGTAGCGAGACTCTGTGGAAGCAACATTTGCTGCAACTCTACCAAGGCTGTTTGTGTCTTGCGTATCAGGGCCGACAACGACATATGTTGCATCAGCAGGTATTTTTAATGGTGTGTTGTAAGCAATGGATGAAGGTCCTGGAATTACCGTACCGTCCTTTGCCGTATAGAAAATTACAGGTACATGATGTGCAAGAAGATTGTTTATTGTACCTGCTCTATCGCTAATGCAAGTGCCGTCATTGTTAAAGTGCTGACCGTTTTTACATTTTTTATAGCAAAGGCCGTTTCTATTGTTTGCTCTCATTCCTGCTGGGCAACCAAATGCCTCATCCCAACCATGGCGTATCCAATCCCATGAATGATTTTTGTCTGGATTCCAGATATCGTCAGTGAATCCCGCGGGAATTGTCTCTGTCCAAAATTCAACAAAGTCATTATCCTTGTTAAATGTTTTATTGGCTGAGGCAGCAGTTGCTTTCCAAGTGTCTTCCCACGCCTCACCGTTGACGAAAACAGATGCCAGATTCTCTTCAGAAAATGTGTCCTTAGTCCCATCCCAAGCATCGTTAGTGACCTTTGTAACAGCACCAGTGAATTTACCCCAATCACTTTTTTTCGCTTCTATGAGATTTGTTCCTGCAGCAATAAACAAAAAAGTAATTGCTAGCTTTTGTAATTTGTTCATCTACTTCCCCCTTTTTTTAAGTTTGTGAATCATGATTGCATCGAATTTGTTTTTATTCTATTTGATACAAGGGTAATGTTTTTTTATTGTGAAAATCAATGGAATTGAATATTTTTTATTGAGTTGTTATTTTCATGAATTCATATTTTTTCTTAATGAAAGTTATGAGGGCCTACCACCACCTTCTTTGTGAAAGTGCAGGGAAGTCGAATCGCAGGAGTATTAGATTTTAAGATTAAATTGAATTGCATTCAAAGAAGCGAACAGTGGCCGCCGCCATCCTGTTTTCGGAGATGTAGTGAAACGAAGTCGTAGGGGTATTAGATTTTTAAGATTAAATTGAATTGCATTCAAAGAAGCGAACAGTGGCCGCCGCCACCTTGTTTCCGGAGATGTAGTGAAGCGAAGTCGTAGGGGTATTAAGTCTTTAAGATTAAATTGAATTGCATTCAAATAAGCGAACAGTGGCCGCCGCCACCTTGTTTCCGGAGACGTAGTGAAACGAAGTCGTAGGTGCATTCTCTTATGATTTTATTTTAATACTGCTTGCTATAGGCGAAATCCACAGTATTATGGTTTTGCATTGTTCTTTTTACGAGTTTTTTATGACATTTTATTTTAATTAAAGAGCGTCTTAGTTATGCAAGCATTTAAAAATAAGTTTATTTCTATCTATTTTGGTGGTCAGCAAGAGTCTATTTCTCTTGATGAGATTAAAAATCAGCAGCATACGCAGTCTTTGCGCAACATTGCTCAACAATTACACGTTGATCACATTGCTTTTTTACATCAAAATCATGGCTCTCAAGGCATGCAGGTTGAGGCTGAAGGTTGTGAAAGTTATGTTTTTAACCCAGTGGGTGACTATCTTGTAACAAACAATAAAGAATATGGCATTGGTGTTGTTACTGCTGATTGTTTGCCAATTGTTTTATATGATCCTGTACATCATGCATCTGGAATTGTCCATGCAGGGTGGAAAGGGTTAGTTGCAGGAGTTGTTCAGGCTGCAGTACAAGATATGGTAGAAAAGTTTAAAAGTTGTCCTACAACTTTAGAGGTGTATGTTGGTCCCGCTGCTGGCTCATGTTGTTATGAGGTGCAGCAAGATTTTGTAGATAATTTTGAAAAATATGGAAATGAGCAACTTTTTTTTACGAAAAAAGGTTCTAGAACTTACTTTGACTCTCGGGCTTTTGTTATTGTTCTTGCAAGAAGTCTTGGCATCGATGAAGAGAAGATATACACTAGGTACAATGTGTGTACAATATGTAATTTATCATTTTGTTCATATCGTCGAGAAAAAGAAAAAGCTCGCAGGCAGATAACCATGGTTTGTCTTCATTAAGGAAAAATTATTATGATAACAAGTGTGTTGGCAAAAATATTTGGAACGGCTAACGATCGAGCTCTTAAGCACCTTCAGCCATTAGTTGAAAAGATCAACTCTTTAGAGTCGAAAATGCAAGCATGTTCAGATGAGCAGTTGCAGGAATTATCAAAAAAATTACGAGAGAGAGTTGCAGCTGGAGAATCATTAGATTCAGTTATGCTTGAGGCGTATGCAGTAGCTCGTGAAGCATCACTTCGAGTATTTGGTATGCGACCATTTGATGTTCAGTTAATGGGTGCTATTGTTTTACACCAAGGTAAAATTGCAGAGATGAAAACTGGTGAAGGTAAAACTTTAACAGCAACATTGGCATTGTATTTAAATGCTTTGTCTGGAAAAGGCGCTCACCTTGTTACGGTGAATGATTACCTTGTAAAGCGTGATGCTCAGTGGGCACAACCGTTTTATGAGTTTCTAGGTGTTTCTGTTGCGGCATTAACAAATGACATGGCGGATGGAGATCGCAAAGAAGCTTATAAAGCAGATATTTTATATTCAACAAACAATGAACTTGGATTCGATTATCTTCGTGATAACATGAAATTTCGTTACGAGAGTTATGTTCAGCGTCCTTTAAATTTTGCAATTATAGATGAATGTGACTCTATTTTAATTGATGAGGCACGAACTCCATTAATTATTTCTGGTGGTTTAGAAAGTTCTTCAAATTTATATCACTCTGCGCAACGAGCTGTTACCAACTTAGAAAAAGCTGTTGATTATGAACTTGATGAAAAAGAACGTTCTGTCATGTTAACAGAAGTTGGTCATGATAAAATAGAAAAACGTTTGCAGATACAAAATTTATATGCAATTGAAAATGTAAGTTTGTTGCACCACATTTCACAAGCTTTGAAAGCAAATGTTATTTTCAAGCGTGATTTTGATTACGTTGTTCGTGACGGAGAAGTTTTAATTGTTGATGAATTCACTGGTCGAATTTTATCTGGCCGTCGATATAGTGACGGATTACATCAGGCAATTGAAGCAAAAGAAGATGTTGAAATCGAAAAAGAAACACAAACGCTTGCATCTATCACATTGCAAAACTTCTTTAGATTATATAAAAAACTTGGTGGTATGACTGGTACGGCGATGACAGAAGCAGAAGAGTTTATGCAAATTTATAAACTGGATGTTGTTTCTGTTCCTACGAATCGTAAAATGATTCGTGATGATCAGAATGATCTTATTTTCTTAACGGAACGAGCAAAATTTGCAGAAATTGCAAAAGATGTAGCTGGTCGTCATGAAAAAGGGCAGCCTGTCTTGATTGGTACGGTTGCTGTCGAGAAGTCAGAAAAATTAAGCGATGCTTTAGCAAGTGCTGGAATTCCGCACAATGTATTGAATGCAAAAAATCATGCGAGAGAAGCCGAAATTATCATCGATGCAGGAAACTTTGGAGCAGTAACAATTGCAACCAATATGGCTGGTCGTGGTACTGATATTAAATTAACTCCAGAAGCTCTTGCTGCTGGTGGTTTGTATGTGCTTGGTACCGAGCGTCACGAAAGTCGTCGTATTGATAATCAGCTTCGTGGTCGATCTGGTCGTCAAGGAGATGCGGGTGCGTCTCGTTTTTACATATCTCTTGAAGATGATTTAATTCGTATTTTTGCTGGTGATAGCATGAAAACTTACATGCAACGAGCTGGTATGGAAGAAGATGAACAGATTGAATCTCGTACGGTTTCAAAATTGATTGAACGTTCACAAGAAAAAGTTGAAAAGCATAATTTTGAGATTCGTAAGCATTTGATCGAGTATGACGATGTTTTAAATCAGCATCGTAATGTTATTTTCACTATTCGTTATGATATTTTAAAAGGAGCAGACCAAATTTATGAAGTTGTTCGCGACTTTATTAATGAAGCCATTCAAGATCTTATAGCTGTACATTGCCCAGACAGAAGCATTACACCTGCGCAAAACAAAGAAGTTGTAGATAGAGTTATTACGATCACGGGGCTCGATGCAGCTAAATTTGATAGAAGATTATTGTCGAGAGAAAATAGTGATGACCTTGAGCGAGCGTTAGTTGTATTCTTATTAAAAGAGTATAACGCATATCGTAATCATGAAAGCAAAGAGATGATGCATCAGGCTGAAAAATGGTTAATGCTAGAAACGATTGACCAAGCATGGAAGCAGCACATGATTAACATCGATCATTTAAAAGAAGGTATTGGACTTCGTGGTTGGGGTCAGAAGAACCCACTTATTGAGTACAAACGTGAGTCTTTTGATATGTTCGAAGATATGATGCGTAGTGTTCGTTCTGATATTGTTCATCATATTTTCCATCTTGATCCAGAGCATTTCAATCAACGCCAGATCGAAGCTAAGCGTGAAAAAGAGATGGCTCAGATGAAAATGATTTCAAGTTCAAATACAACAGAGTCTGAGGACTCAGCTCGTAAAGATGAGTTTAAGGTTGGTCGCAATTATGACTGCTCTTGTGGGTCTGGAAAAAAATATAAAAAATGTTGTGGATAATTAAATAAATATTGCCACGAAAAGGACCGAAGTAATTCGGTCCTTTTTTATTGCCCACACAAGGTTGTTGGAGGTTGTGCTTGTGAGCGGGGTTGGGAATAGTTTAGTATGCCTACGACGTTCGCTTCGCTTTGTCTCCGGGCGCGGGGTGGCGGCGGCCACTGGTCGCTTGTTTTAAACACAGAAGCTCTTGTTGGAGGTTGCGCTTGTGAACGGGGCTTGGAATAGTTCAATACGCCTACGACATCCGCTTCGCTTTGCCTTCGGGAGTGGGGTGGCGGCGGCCACTGGTCGCTTTATTTTAAATACAGAAGATATGGGCTTGGACCTTTTGAAGATTGTTGACCTACGACGTTCGCTTTGTCTTGTCTCCGGGAGTAGGGTGACGGCCACTGATTAATGGTTTTAGTGCAAAAGAATTTGATTTGGAAGTTGCCATCGATTGAATGTCCATAACTTTACTTAGTTTTGTTTTTCGAAGCGGTATACCTTTTTTTAAAGAGAGTGGATGAGGCCCATCGGCCTCTTGGTTCCCGTAGTTTTTGAATAAAACGTAGGGCGGAAAAGTTAAAATAATCTAATTTTCTTCGTGATGATCTCGAAAATAAGCGGCCATTTTATGATCGAAATACAGCATTAGATTTTCTTTTTATCTTTGTTGGTGTTAGTAGTCAGGCCCAATTTAACTGCTTGATTTTGCAGTGATATATTTTTTTAAAAAGAGAGTTGGTTAGCCCCACCGGCCTCATAGCCCCGAAGCTTTTTAAAAAAGCGTAGGGCTCAATTCATGAAAATCTAGTTACGGCGTGATGACCTTGCAAACTGATGACCATTTTGCGATCGAGATGCAGCAATAGTGCTAATTTTTTGTACCATACTTTCTGGACTGGGTACGTCATTACTCACTTGGCTTCTTCGTGCTGGTTTTATTGGATTATTGTCTTGGTATGTTTCTCGAGCAATTTGTTGTTGCTGTTTAATGGAGCTTAATAAGCTGAGAGTGTCTTGTTCCGTTGTTGGAAAAGCAGCTTGAGATTGGTATGGGGCTGTTTGTTGTAATGATTCTTTTTGTGAAATTGGAATGAAAAATAGGTGAGGATATGCTAAAAAGTTTTGCGTTAAAATATCACTAAGAAGCAGTTTGATTTCTTGTTGAGATATTGATCTTTCTTTTATTGTACAAGCGAGTTTGAAATAATTGTTTTTTTCAGAAGAGTAAAAATAAAGTGGTTTGATTTGTTCTAAATCAAAATCATAAGACTGTTGGCTGGGAATCATAATTGCTTGTAATTGGTGGTCAGAAATCAAGAAACTATAACTGGTGTCATTTATAATGTGTATTGCAGTTGCAAATAAACTATGACCTGTACTGCAAAATAAAAGAATGGTAAGTAGGAAAGAGCGTGACATGGAGATCCTTTTTATGTAGTGAATTTGTACTATGTAACTACATTCTATGTCTATAGTCAATTGTGGCAGTTCTATTCGTGCGATTTTTTTGTACTTATAAAGGTGTTTAGTGCTCGCCACCAACTTGGTACTAAGGATGTAACGAAGCGGAATTGTATCTTTTCAGCACTTTGCAATTAAACTCTTTTTCACTTTTTTAATTTCTTGATTGTCGTTGTTGCTTAGTTTTAAGAGGTTAAGCGAAGTAAAATCGTAGGACGTCACCAGACTGAATTTTTAAGGTAACTTGTTACGTATTTAAAAAAGCGTTAAGTGGCCGCCGCCACCCAGATCCCGAAGGTGTAGTAAAGTGAAGTCGTAGGCTATTGGTTATTGAGTTAACTTGTTACGTATTTAAAAAAAGCGTTAAGTGGCCGCCGCCACCCAGGTCCCGAAGGTGTAGTAAAGTGAAATCGTAGGCTATTTGTTATTGAGTTAAGTTTTTGTGTATTTAAAAAAGCGTTAAGTGGCCGCCGTCACCCAGGTCCCGGAGATGTAGCAACGCGAAATCGTAGGTTGTCTTTTTATCAACACTATTTTATGTGTTCTTAGCGATCTTGAATTTAAAGGGATTAAATAGTAAGCCGAACCATTGTTTTTTTTGTATAAAGAATATTATGGTTTCATTATTAAATATAAAGTAACTCTATGATAAAAAAAGGATAAAACAATGAATAAAAGATTGATTTATAAAAATTTGATGGTGCTGAGAAGCTTCTTAATGGTTTTTATGTTTGTTAGTGTCTTAGATGTCTTACATGCGGGCGTATACGCTGAAAATGGTGGTAGTAAAATCGTCATTGTTAATTATTCGGATATGAAGATTAGAGTGACATGGGCTGATCCTGATGGAGTTATTGGTGGAGATTCTGGTGTGGTTGATTCGTTTGCATCAAGTGGTCTTACTTATGTAGATAGTTCTCTTATGGCGAGTATACTGGTTGCTTACTACCAAGCTGATGGTGTAACGCTTGTCGATACAGTTCCTTTTGAATTTTCTCCTATAAAAATGGCAAAGGCTATGTATGTTTATGGAACTGCAAGCGTTCCTATAACATCTTTAACTCCAGCGGACGCAGAAGATTATCAATATCCTTCAAGATACATTGCATGGTGGTACGAGAATATAGATATGGCTGTTAATACCGATGTAGATATAGCAATTGATGATGAAGAAGGCGTTGGTAAAGATGTTGCTTTACTTATGATGAGATTAGATGGAGATCATGAGTTTATGGCTTTTTAGTTTTGTTTACATGAAAAGAGGCCTGAGATTTATTCTCAGGCCTCTTTTTTTTAGATTGGTTCAGTATTAACCTATAGGAGTGATAACAGGTTTACCATTTCCATCAAGAGTAAAGTTACATGATCTCACGTTAACATCAACCATTGTCGCTTGATGATTATTGTTTGTATGGCCTTCTGCATCTGCATATTGTATATCCTTTATGTTTACATTGACCGTGCTGCTTGCTGGAATGAATCGTGCAAAACATTTTCTGCCTGGAATCACTTCGATAGCGCTCTCTTCATCTACTGCTAGGACTAGTCCTAGGCTAACATCTGTATTGTTATCATATTTCACGAGAGTTTGGCCTATTTCTTGTTCAACTGCAATACCACAGACTCCAATAGGATTTAATCGAGGAGCTGCGATTGGTAGAGGCGCTTTGTCGTAACTTTGTACTTCCCATTTATCGATGATAGCAAGCTCGCGAGCATTTTGCTGAGCATCAATAAGACCTTCGCGTTCTCCCCTTGCTTGTTCGTTAATTGTTTTATTTCTTATTGCTATATTCTTCATAGATTGGACGTATGCTGGAGCTGCAATTGGAGCTGGTGCAATGTCTGGTATGTACTGAGGGGCTGCAATTGGAGCTGGGCTTGTGTCTCTTGCTATGTACCCTGAAGGTGCTGCAATTGGAGTTGGGGCATTGTCGCCGTGTGTATAAACTGGAGCATCAATCGGAGCTGGTACGGTATCTGTTACAGGAGGAGGCAGATCAGAGAATCCATTCGATCCAGTAGTTGTTGATGTTGTATAAGATGGAGCATCAATCGGAGCTGGTACAATATCTGCTCCTGTATTTTGAGTGGATTCTGATGGAGTTAGTGCATCAGAAAGAATTGTTACAGAGTTTTTTAGGCTGGTTTGCGATGCAGTTATTTCAGCTGTTGTTACTGCATTTAAAAGTGAGGTTAATTGAATTGCTACGCTGATTAGTATAATTTTTTTAAATTTCATTGTTTCTCTTTTTTTATTGATTGATCAGCTATTATGAAAACGATAACAGGAGACTTATCCATATTTTTTATAGGTTAGCTACATAACACTAAAAGTTCAATGATTTAGGGAATTTGAATGAAAATTAATTAAGTTCAGTAGAATTTAAACTATTGATTTGGTAAGTCGATTATCTATAGAATGGTATTTGAGTGTGTTTTGTTATAAGTAAATTGTTAAGAGAAGCTGTAAATATAAAAAAGGATGTAGGTTATGAATATGAAAAAGATGCTGGCGGTTCTCATTTTGAGCTCTACTGTTTTTGAGATGCGGGGTTATGTTATGAAGGTTACGAATAAATCTGAATATCCTATTGAGGTTTATCTAGAAAGTGGTGGCAAGAGATATAATATAAATTATCAGTCCGATCCTAGTACTAGTGTTGTGTTTAAAAACAGTAAATATAGAGACCAAGTTCATGGCAACCGGCTTCAAATGCCAGGAAAAATTGTAAATATTTCATACAATCAGCCTCCAAAAGCGGTGAGAATGAATTTTTTCTCTAAAGATGGAAAGACAATGACTCATCGAATTGAGTTTGCTCAAGGCAGAGTAAATGGAGAAATTTTTGCTGAAGGTGGTGATACTGTATATGCTGAAGGTGTTGGAGTTGCACAAGCGGCTGTGTTTTGGGATTTAGCTAATTTGAGAGTTGCATTTCCTGCAGGACTGTCTCTCAATACTGCAGGCAAGGTTATAAATGAGGATAAAATTACAAGTACGATGCTTGGAATACATTACTAGTACAAGTTTAACTTACAATAAAAGGCTATATTCCCATGGGAATGTAGCCTTTTATTTTTTTGTCATTGTGTTAGGCAGCAGATGTGTCAGCAATAGCTTTATCGGTAATAGCTTTATTGCGAGCGTTATTTCTTTCATTCTGTGCTCGATTTTGTTCTAAAAGCCTGTCAGC